>MDTC01172162.1_pt1 | contig 18074 bp, 19 predicted proteins | sample 811181 | NCBI WGS metagenome assembly MDTC01 (sample SAMN05326644, study PRJNA326480) | marine metagenome | isolation source: seawater | place: Pacific Ocean: North | collected 2011
ACAGGACCCTTAATTGCAGCGCCTGTATCTTGCGCTACTAATAATTTCCGGAGCGGACGCGACTTATCGGTCGGCCAATGAGTAACAATCCATAGGGGCGCGCCAATCGGAATATAACGCTTATCAACCGCCATGCTTCGTCCGGCCGTCAACGGAACACCCTGTGCACCCATTGGTCCTTTGTTATCTGTTGTACGAAAAAATATAAACCGTGCATTCTCAGCCAACAATGCGCGAGCCTGATCTTGGTTTTCTTCAATCCAGCGCCGAATATGTGGCCAGGAAGCATGATTGCGTCTAAGATGACCGCGTGCGATCAGTACTTGCCCGATAGAGCGATAATCATGCCCATTGTGCGCAGCAAAACCGATTCTCATCACCGATCCATCGCGTAACCTCACCCTTCCGGACCCTTGCACATGAAGAATATAAAGATCGATCAAGTCGTCGGCCCATGCTATTCGTTCAGCCTTGCCTTTCAGCGCACCCGTAGCAATGTCATCTCGTGTATAGTATGGTATGAACTGCTTTTTCCTTACCATTCCCACCAGCTTTTTGCCCGCTAATTTTGGATCAAAGCGAGCAAGATCGACGGTAATATGGTCATTCGGGACACCGTAGATCGGGGTCTGAAAGGAGTTCTCACGGCGCAAACTGCCTGTCAGCTCAGCCTCGAAGTATCCGGTAAACAGCCCTTCTGGCCCGTTTTTCCCGAAAACCAAATAGGGCTGAAACCACTTCTCAAAATAATCCTGCGCCTCATCGTCATTGGCATCACCAGCAGGCAAAGACAGACAAGCTTTGTGCCAGGAGTCGGGTTTTAAGGCTAATAAATTTAAAGCACTGCTACTATTTTTGACCATCAGCTTTTGACAGGATCCGCGGAATACACCTAAAGCATCTGAGTGATTATCATCAGCCCAGCCGGGAAGGCTTTTGAAATCCACCGGCTCCAACTTAAAAGGTCTTTCTATCTCCGACACGGGAGCGCAACTGAGGACACCAAGGACCAAAACGAAGGTAAACAGTTTTACAAGGTGTAAATACACAGGGGTGGACCAAGATATTCTAATTTGAGCTCCGTGTCTCTACCAGCAACCAATTCGGGTCTTTCCCGCGTGTATCTCGTGCGAAAGTCCAAATATCGGTCACTTGGTTAACTGCTTCCGGGTCCCCATCAATAACCGCGCCAGATTGATCCCGACAAACACTTACTTGTTTACTCACAAATTTGACCGTGACCTGGGCTGTAGAATTAAGCAGACAAGCCTCAATTACCTCCACGGAGTCAATTCCTACAAGCGAAGTCTCTTGTGTTTCACCTGCCCGCTTCCGCTGGGTGATAGCATGGTCAAAGTTTGCATAAACGGACTCACTCAAGAGCGATTTAAGTGTACCGGTATCGCCGAGCGCAAACGCCGTGATTACCATTTCGAACGCGCTTTGAGCACCTGTTTGAAAGTCAGCCTCGTTAAACCCACTGTCTGCAGCCATTATTCTTTCTAAACCGGATTTAAGCGGTGTTGACATGTTAACATTATCATCCTGAGGGTCTAATCCGCTTGCTACTCGCGACTTTTCTGGATTTTTTTCTCGTTCTGTAATATCGGCACTGCGAGCAATGCCAAAGGGGTCACGTGACCCTTCTTGGCCCGTGCGCTTGCCGAGCACACTAACCAAGCGGAATACGAGGAACGCAGCTATAGCTGCAAAGATGATTACATCTACGTAGTCGCCGCCCATTTTGTAAGGCCTTTCTTTTGTTCAAGGCTCAAACCAGCCTAAACACTGAGCCCAGTAATTTTTATCCAAATCAAAGTGTATGTCTTGCGTAAATCTATTTAGAACCTTAGGTTAAGGTAGTTGTCGATGCAACCGTTGCAATGACTTGGAAACCATTCTCATAACCTTACATACGGTCAGCAGAGCCAAAGGACAAGTATGAGGCTTCTGATTCTTTTAATTTTTGTTGCAGTCCCGATTGCTGAGATAGCCATTTTTATTGAGGCAGGGAATTTTTTCGGGATTTGGACAACGCTTGCTTTAATTCTGATTACAGCAATCATTGGCTCGGGAATGCTCAGGCATCAGGGGCTTCTAGCGCTCAGGAATACGCAGGAATCTCTGCACAGGAATGAAATACCTGTAAGGGAAGTCCTAACCGGCCTGTGTTTGTTATTTGCCGGCGTGCTTTTATTGACACCCGGGTTTTTGACCGATTGTATCGGATTTTTTTTATTGATCCCAAAATTTCGTTTATTTCTCGGCAACGCAATATTCGCTCAGATGAGAAGTCAAAGTTACACGCGGATATGGCCATCAAACGAAAGAACTCGCAACAGCGGCGACGACGATCGGCGGAATACGACTGTAATTGATGGCGAATTTCATGAAATTAATAATCAGGCCTTACAAAATCAAGATGAAGTGGCTTCTAAAAATGATAAGAACCCCTGATTTATTTTAAACACTTACCATTTGTATATGTGTGTATGATATGTATCTACTGCGGCACGCCCAATCGGAGTTTAATGTGATCTACGGTAAGACCCGCAAGGATCCTGGAATTCGAGACCCAAAGTTAACTCCCTTAGGCAAAAATCAAGCCCTGAATGCGGCGAAATCTCTGGAAAAATTGGGTCTGCGAAAAATCTTGTCGAGCCCGTACCGGCGTGCTTTAGAGACAGCAACTATCGTTGCCCGTCATTTAGACCTTAAAATCACAGCATGGCCAATCTTAGGGGAACACGCAGTTTTTAAATGTGACGTAGGATCGCCAAAAAGTAGGCTCTGCGCCGATTTTCCCCACGTTAACTTTTTAGAGCTCGTAACAGAAAATTGGTGGCCAGATCGAGAAGAAAACACACTTTCACTGAACCATCGATGCAAAGAGTTTCGTCGCCACGCGGGTGATTACGACGTAAATACAATTGTTGTAACCCACTGGGGTTTTATTCGTTGTTTAACCAATATCCGGGCAAAAAATTGCGGGATACTTCATTTCAATACAACCAGTCAACACCCGGGTGGTGGAACGGTTGTATCTAACTGCAATTCATGTTAGCCACCGCCAACCTTATTTGAGGAATTACACATGGCTGACCACGGCGAAACACCGATTGAAAATGAGGAAATGAGCGACATAACGATAGAGGATGCCCCACTCGATATTACCCATCAGTATATAAAAGATCTATCTTTTGAGAATCCACAGTCCCCGCGCTTTATAGTTGAAGCGGATGCAACACCGGAGATTGCTATCCACATAAACGCTAAATCCAAACCGATTGGCGATCGACGATTCGAAGTCACACTGCTGCTTGAAGCCAACGCACGCTATAATGAAGAAGTAGTATTCGTAGCCGAGTTACATTACAGCGGGCACGTTGTAATTGGTGATGTGGACGACGAACATATTCAGCCGCTTTTATTGATAGAAGCTCCTCGTTTATTGTTCCCATTTGCACGGCAAATTCTATCAGATACCGTCCGAAACGGTGGCTTCCCTCCATTACTTTTGAATCCCGTTGATTTCATGGATATTTATGCCCAAGGCACAACTGTAACCGACGAAGACGAACAAACTGACTAACGCCGCCATATGGCGTTAGGGATGCTGTCGACGAGAATTACATGGTCTGCGAGTTCATTATGACTAGCGCTGTGGGGACGCGCAGCTAGACGCTTTTTTTCCGTGTTGTTTTCTTTTTTTGATTTTTCTACGGTCTCTTGCAGGACAAGAGCTTGTTGCCGGCCGCCAATAAGCTCCAAATAAATTTCAGCTAAAATATGCGAGTCTAGCAGCGCACCATGTTGTGTTCTAGCAGTATTATCAACACCAAAGCGCCTACACAGAGCATCCAAACTGGCGGGTGCGCCTGGAAACCGCTCTCTCGCAATTTTTAGTGTATCTACAGCTCGTGCTACCGGAATATCTGAGCAATTAATTCTTTTGAGCTCTGCATTTATAAAAGCCATGTCAAATTCTGCATTATGTATTACCAAAGGCCGATCATCGATAAAATCAAGAAATCTCTGGGCAATTTCGGAAAATGTGGGTTTCTGGGATAAAAAAGCTTCAGAGAGACCATGTATCTTAAAAGCCTCTTCGGGCATGTCACGCTCGGGGTTGATGTACTGATGGAAGGTCCTTCCCGTAGGCAAATGATTTTCAAGTTCTACGCATCCGATCTCCACGATCCTGTCTTTCCCAGCAGCATCAAGACCGGTAGTTTCAGTATCCAACACTATTTCAAATTTTGTCATAAGTTTAACGCTCCATTAGGCGAGACATAGGTAAACGTTTGTACTTTTTCATAATTATGATTCGATGAGAATATCCTACCAAGGTCGTAATCTGTTAAAGTATCTTTTTAACTTGTTCATTGTATAGCGACGCCCAAGGTGGCTAGGAATAATTATATCTCCGAGCTTGCGTTTTTCATTATCTGGCATCTGTCTGGATTTGACTGATTGAAATTTTTCAAAAGTCATACCGGAGCGGGATAACACTCTTCTGGCCTGTACCGAGGTTGGGGCTGAAATTACGATAGTCTGGTAACACTCATGGTGTGTATCAGTCTCGAAAAGTAGCGGAACATCTATGACGACTAACGATATTTGCTGTGACCTACATCGCCTAAAAAAACGGTGCCGATCATATTTTACTATGGGATGAAGAATACCCTCTAAATCCTCAATAGCAGCATTATCATTGAAAACGAGTCTTCCGAGCGCCTGTCTATCTATGCATCCACTTTGATACGCTTCCGGAAAACGGGTTCTGATGGCACCAAGAGCTGGACCATCTACTGCTAAAGCCGTGTGAACTGCTTGATCCGAGTCATGCACTGGAATACCAAGACCTTTTATCATAGAGCTTGCTGTAGACTTCCCCATACCAATCGAACCTGTAAGGCCAATAATACGCATAAAATCACATTTCCGATTGTCTATTGCCCGAGAACATATGATCGCTGGTCGCTGGTAACTTCAGGACATACTCCATACCAGAGGTGAAAACCAACTTTAGCTTGGTATAAAAGCATTCCTAGACCGTCAACCACCTGATTCCCTCTATTTTTTGAGGTCTTAAGCAGTTCGGTATTTAACGGCGCGTAAACAATATCATTCACAACTGCTGATCTTGGCAACATGGATAGATCTATGTCGAGTGGCTCACACCCTGCCATGCCTAAATTGGTAGAGTTGACCAACAACCCGGCTCCTTCAAGCGCTTCATGCCTATCTTTCCAGCAACCGCTCACTGCATTTTTTATTCTGGTGTCGACAATTAAACCTTCTGCACGCGCTATCGTTCGATTGATAATCCGTATCTGATCTACCCCTGCATCAGATAGAGCAACGGCAACGGCACGCGCAGCTCCGCCAGCACCTAAGATTACAGCAGGGCCTAAAGAGGGTGTCCAGGAGGAATTCTTGTGTAAATTCTCGATAAATCCGTATGCGTCACTGTTGGTTCCCGATAGTGAACAGTCTTCACAAATCGTTATCGTATTTACAGCACCGATTCTTTCAGCTGTAGCATCAATTTTGTCGCACAACGCCATTGCTTCCACCTTGTGCGGTATTGTCAAGTTTACGCCCCTAAACCCCAATGCAGAAATACCTCTAAGCGCCGGTGATAACCTATCAGGCGATACAGACAATGCATGATAAACGCCGTCAACTTCGTACTTGTTAAGCCAATAGCTATGCACTTTTGGCGACTTAGATTGACTTATTGGCCACCCGATAACTCCCGCGATCTTAGTTCTGTGATTCAGTATCATCCTTTCAAAAACCCTATTTGACGCAAATATCGCAGTAAGGGGAGAAGAGGTAGCCCAAGAATTGAGAAATAATCACCCTTAACATTTTCGAAAAGCTGTGAACCCATTCCCTCCAACTTGTACGCCCCAACAGATTCGCACACTGAAGGTCCTAAAGCACCAAGATATTCATCAATAAAAGCATCACTATAATTGCGCATCTGCATCTCTAATTTCTCCGCATTTTGCCATACGCATTCAGACGCCTTGTAAATCACCGTCATCGAATATAGGAAGTGAGGTTTGCCGCGGAGATCTAGCAAATGCTGCCTCGCTTGTTCCAAGTTCTCAGGCTTGTCGTAAGCTACGCCATTACATTCAAGTATTTGGTCAGCGGCTACGACATAGAAACCTGGATACTTATCGCTAACTATATCGGCTTTGGCTTCAGCAAGTTTCATGGCAATAATTTCTATCGGAGTGTTTGTACGTTTCAAAGTTAGCTTAATTTCTTTTTCATCACACAACGACGGTATACACCGGAATTCAACGCCGGCCTGTTCGAGGATCGAGGCTCGAGATTTACTTGCAGACGCCAGAATCAGCGGATTATTATTTTTCACAGTCAAAACTATTTTTCCAATAACTGCATGACGGCTGCCGCCGTCTCTTCGATTGATCTTCGAGCAACGTCAATCACGGGCCAATTGTAGTCCGCGAAGATTCGCCGCGCATCTGCTACTTCCCGCCTTACTATCTCAAGCTTAACGTAATCTGTCTCATTTTGCTGTGACAGCGAGCGTAATCGATTGCGGCGTAGCTGAATTAGTCGTTCGGGGGAATTGGTCAGACCAACGATGAGTGGCGCATCCGCAGACTTCAGTTCGAATAACTCTTTAGGAAGTGCTATTTCCGGTACATAAGGGACATTTGCCGCTTTTATCCCTCTATTGGCTAAATACATGCATGTTGGTGTTTTTGAAGTTCGAGAAACTCCGACAAGTATTAAGTCTGCATGCTTGAGGTTCCAAACAGATTGCCCGTCATCATTTGCCATCGCGTAAGTCATTGCATCAATACGCTCGAAATATTGTGCGTTGAGCGCGTGTTGCAATCCCGCTTCACCTCGACTTTCTATTCCAAAGTAATTGGCTAAGGTCGCCATTGTAGGGTCCAGAACAGGTATGCACGGCACCCTTAGAGATCTGCATCCATCTTGAAGCCTGATGCGTAAAGCATTGTCAACTATTGTGAACATCACTACGCCTGGGTCCTTTGAAATGCCATTAAGGACCTTATCTATCTGCCCTACAGTGCGCACCAAAGACCAGTGATGTTCTGATGGTTCGACCGAGCCGAATTGCGCAAGGCATGCGCGGGCAACACTATGGATAGTTTCCCCCGTTGCATCTGATACCAAGTGAAGGTCGTAGCGTTCGGCCATAATTATCCAGTTCTTTCGGGATGGTGTATTAATTAATGACAAATGTGGATGAACAAGGGTTTATCCACAACTACTTCAATGAAACTGATTTTTATGCTGTAATACTCACAGATACGGATAGTGTTTTCCACTATGGAAAACTTTATTACACCAAGTGTATAAAAAAGAGCCGGGTTGCTGCAATACACTTTATTCCCATTATCCACTGTTCCTTTTTTGTTGGAGTAAAGAGTTGTTTCTTTTGATAACCAAGGAGTCGCCGCCGCCATTATTATTCATATCCACAGCATATGGGGCTAATACACACTCACATATGGATACAATATGCATAGATTTAATCCACGTTATACACCGTAAAACAACAACAACATCTTAAGGAATCAATTCTTAATTTGTTGTTTAGAAACCGGGTCATTATGGAAAACAACACAAACAAGAATTTAATCTTGAGAAATCTTACGGGAAAACGGACATCGTCCGTTCCTATCTGGTTGATGCGACAAGCAGGAAGATATTTACCTGAATATAGAAAAATCAGACAGGCCAAAGGCTCGTTTCTCGATTTATGTTATAGTCCCAAATTAGCAGCTGAAATCACTTTGCAACCGGTACGACGGTTTGGATTTGACGCCGCTATTTTGTTTTCCGATATATTAGTCATCCCAGATGCGCTAGGGCAAAGGGTCTCATTTGAGGAAGGATTAGGACCTGTTCTTGAACCGCTAACACCTCAGGAACCTCTCTTGGTAGATCGGGTTGATAGATTAAAAAACGACTCTTTACACAAATTGGACGCAGTTTATGAGACGATAGAGCGTGTTGCCGCTGAAAAAAAAGATGACTGCGCCTTGATTGGTTTTGCCGGCGGGCCGTGGACTGTTGCAACATACATGGTAGAAGGAGGATCAAGTCGTGATTTTCTAAAAATTAGGCGCTGGGCAACCTGTAACCCAACAAGCTTCGGATCACTTATCAACACTCTCACTGATGCGACCATCGCTCACTTGGATGCGCAGATAAACGCAGGTGTTGAAGTGTTACAGATTTTTGAATCTCATGCGGGGGTCTTGGACTGCTTTGGGTTTGATCAATGGGTCATAAAGCCAACACGAAGAATTGTTGATACGATTAAAGGTAAACATCCTCATATACCGATTATTGGATTTCCTCGGGGGGCTGCCGCTCAAATCCCTGTTTTCATATTGGAAACAAAAGTAGACGCTGTCAGTTTAGATCAGTCAGTGCCGCTTAATTGGGCTTCTTCAGAGATATCTGACAGTTTTCCTGTGCAAGGAAATTTAGATCCAATTTACTTGTTGGGCGACCCGGCGGAACTCTCGGTGCATGTCAGTAGGGTTTTATCCGCTTTTGCTAACAGGCCCTTCGTTTTTAATTTAGGGCATGGAGTGAATAAAGAAACGGACCCTAAATCGGTAGAGAGACTAGTTGAGATCGTTCGGGATTATAATCATAGGTCTCCTAAAGAAACTTAATTCTAGTATCATCGTGTTCATCAACACTAGGTTTTACCGTAGCCCCAGCTTGTTTGCCCCGAAATTTTTGGTATTTTTGGTTTTTCGCTTGTGCCAGCTCGTAGTTTAGTTATATTGGCGGTGAAAATTCATGTCGTTCTAGTCGGCTCCAATTATGGCTCCCTGCCAAATATCTCATAGAGCCAATTCTTTAATTTCCTCAATCCAGCGATAACAATAGGTGAAGTGCTGGACAACCCCTTATAAAAATCGAGCTTAAAATGAAATTGGAAGAAATTAGCCTCCATGACTTAAAACAAAAAACTCCAGGTGAGCTTCTTGCCTTGGCAGAGGAATTAGAAGTTGAGAACGCGAGCAATTTAAGAAAACAAGACATGATGTTTGGGATATTGAAGCAGTTAGCTGCTGAGTCAGTTCCCATAGTAGGTGACGGCGTCTTGGAAGTTTTACAAGACGGTTTTGGGTTTCTCAGATCTCCTCAGTCTAACTACCTGCCTGGGCCTGATGATATTTACGTAAGCCCAAGCCAAGTAAAACGTTTTGGCCTAAGGACAGGTGATTCCGTTGAGGGTCAAATCCGTGCACCGAAAGATGGGGAACGATATTTTGCACTACTCAAAGTGGGAAAAGTTAATTTTGACGACCCGGAGGCTGTGAGGCACCGAATAAATTTTGATAATCTAACGCCTCTTTATCCAGAAGAAAAATTAAATCTTGAAATTGAAAACGATGAGTCAAAGGACTTCACTTGCCGCGTGATTGAACTCGTTGCTCCCATAGGAAAAGGCCAGCGCGGGCTTATTGTGGCGCAACCACGTACGGGCAAGACAGTTATCATGCAGAATATTGCCCATGCAATTACGAGCAATCATCCCGAAGTTTACGTTATAGTTTTACTCATAGATGAACGGCCGGAAGAAGTTACTGACATGGCTCGCTCAGTCAACGGCGAGGTTGTAAGCAGCACCTTTGATGAGCCTGCAACTCGTCATGTGCAAGTTGCAGAGATGGTCATCCAAAAGGCTAAGCGGTTGGTAGAGCATAAAAGGGACGTAGTAATATTGCTGGACTCAATTACCAGACTTGCAAGAGCATATAACACTGTGGTTCCGAGCTCTGGTAAGGTCCTGACTGGTGGTGTGGATGCTAACGCTTTGCAGAGGCCCAAACGCTTTTTTGGCGCTGCACGAAACGTTGAGGAGGGCGGTTCTATGACAATCATCTCCACCGCTTTGATAGATACAGGCAGTCGCATGGATGAGGTGATTTTTGAGGAATTTAAAGGAACAGGCAATTCTGAGATAGTGCTTGACCGTAAGCTGTCTGATAAACGTGTATTCCCATCAATTGATATCCAAAAGTCGGGAACACGAAAAGAGGAATTACTGGTAGAAAAAGGCACTTTATCTAAAATGTGGGTTCTGCGAAGAATACTGCTACCTATGGGAGTCACCGACGCCATGGAGTTCCTTTTAGAGAAATTAAAACATTCAAAAAACAATTCTGATTTCTTTGACTCAATGAATCAATAGTGGTTAAGAACGCATAAAACCTAATTAAAACGTAAATTTTACAGATTACAGAGTGTAACTATATACGTAGTTATTTTTTAACCTACGGCGAAAGTATTGTAGAGCCCGTAGTGTTTCGTGACTCCAAAGCGCGATGAGCATCCGCAACATCTTTAAGAGCAAAAGTTTGTTTTATCTCAACTTTCAACCCGTTCTTAATATGATTAAAGAGCCAGCCGGCCAATTCTGTCACGAGTTCATGGGTTCCAATGTGGCTCATTAGTGTTGGCCGCGTGAAAAATAAAGAGCCTTTTTGTGATAAAAGGCCCGGTTCGAAAGGCGGAACAGGTCCCGACGCATTGCCGAATGAAACAAACGTTCCAAACTTAGCCAAGCAGTCTATGCTTTCATCAAAGGTTGATGCCCCTACTGAGTCATAAACTACAGGCACCCCAACCCCGTCAGTTATATCCATGACAGTGTCTTTGAAGCTCTCTTCTGTATACACAATTGGGTAATCACAACCGTATTTACGGGCAATTTCAGCTTTTTCTTTACTCCCCACGGTGCCCACCACGATAGCACCAAGCTGCTTAAGAATCTGGCACGCAATCAAGCCTACTCCGCCGGCGATGGCATGAAATAAAACAATATCGCCCTTTTTTACAGGATGTGTGCGATGCAATAAGTAAGAGGCTGTAAAGCCCTTGAGCATTACGGCTGCAGCAGTCTCGTCAGTAACGTCGTGTGGTATTTTGACTACTGCATCAGCATTGATAACCCGTTTACTTGTGTAGGCACCCAGGCCGCCGCCCGCGTAGGCAACCCTATCCCCAACAGAAAACTCCGTTACACCATCGCCCACTTTGTCTATGGATCCGGCAGCTTCCAGGCCGATCGCTGCAGGCAAATCAATCGGGTAGAGACCTGTGCGATGGTAAACGTCTATAAAATTTAAGCCGACCGCAGTTTGGTCTATCGAAATCTGACCGGGGCCGGGTAATTCTTCCGGCACGTCAACCACACGCATAACCTCGGGCCCCCCGGTCTCTAGAATGTGTATAGCGTAAGGCATTTATATGATCCTTTATTTGAGATATTCAGAGAAACATTTCATGGTACGCTCATCTGCTATTTGAGAGGCCGCTGGATCAAAATTTACACCATCGTGGCGTGCAAAGGCGTGATCCACTTTTGGATAATTGTAAACAGTGATCTGGTTATTAGCAGCTAAGCATTCATTGATATCAAGCTGTGTCTCTTTTGACACAAAGCTATCTTCTTCTGCTATGTGTAAAATTGTGGGGCTATTAATGCCATTAGCTTGCTGCAAATGATCTTCGATCCCAACTCCATAGTAGCTGACATTGCAGTCTGCATCGCTGTCTAAAGCCATTTTGTACGCAAGTAAGCCCCCCAGACAAAAACCAACAGTGCCAGCCTTACCATTACAACCATCGATTTGGCGCAAGTACTCAAGTGAAGTCAATAAATCTGTAATGCCCTTATTTACGTCGAAACCTTTATATAACTCAAAGGCTTTTGCCCAATCGGCATCAGATTGATCGGCAAGCTGTATCCCCGGTTCTTGCCGCCAAAAAAGGTCCGAGCATAGCGCAAAATATCCCATCGCTGCCATTCGATCGCAATGGGCGCGCATATCTTTGTTAACACCAAAAATTTCTTGGATAACTAAGATACCGCCGTTACCGCCAGTTGCTTCGTTAGTCGGCACTGCCAAGTAAGCTGTGAATTGCCCATCAGAGCAATTAATGTTTATATCAGGCATCTATTTCACCTAGAATATTTATAAAACAACAATAGTTAAACCGAGCATAGTTGTGAATTACGGCATTGTCACCCATGTAGTGCAACTGGTATGAACGAAACAATTTTTGCATTAGCGAGCGCGCCCGGACGAGCTGGTGTTGCTGTTTATCGGATTTCAGGCCCGAAGGCCGAGCAGACGCTACAGATTCTATCACGTTCTCCCACGCCAACGCCGCGGTCTGCGGTTCGCGCAACCATATATGACACCGAAAAAGGTGATCAAATAGACAATGGTATTGCTATTTGGTTCCCCGGACCAAAAAGCTTCACTGGTGAAGATGTAGTAGAATTACATCTGCATGGCGGCGCGGCAATTTGCAGACGCATGCTTGAGCTATTAAGTTCTCAGCTACTTTTACGCCTCGCCGAACCAGGAGAGTTTACGCGCCGCGCCGTGCTTGCCGGCAAAATAGATCTTACTGCGGCCGAGGGCATGATCGATTTGATTGATGCTGAAACGGAAGCACAAAGGCGGCAAGCCTTGCGGCAATCTCAAGGTGCGCTTGGGAAGATTTACGACGGTTGGCGTAAAATCTTGCTTTCTTCTTTGGCGCACGTGGAGGCGTTTATCGATTTTCCAGATGAAGACCTTTCCATTGAAGAAGAGAGAATATGGGCCCCTATTGCGAAGCTGGCCGAAGAGATCTCAGAACACCTCAATGACAACGGAAGAGGTGAGCGATTGCGGGAAGGGCTTCGTATTTCAATACTAGGCCCACCGAACGCCGGGAAGTCGAGTCTTTTAAATTGGCTAGTAAAGCGTGATGCTGCGATTGTGTCTGAGCGCGCAGGAACTACGCGCGATGTCATCGAAGTATATTTTGATTTAGCCGGATATCCAGTCGTGTTTTCAGATACGGCCGGTATACGGACAGAGGCTTCGGGGATTGAGTCTTTAGGCATAGCGAAGTCTTTTGATCGAGCCCGGACATCTGATCTAAAAATAATCATGATTGCAGCCGACGAAACAGAAGCGTTCTCAGCGGTCGAGAGGTTGATTGATAAAAATACAATTGTTGTGATTAACAAAACAGATCTTGGAGAGACAAACATCATCGACATAAGAAAAAATTGTTTGTCAATCGAAGCGGTTATTTTTGAAATCTCTATTGTGGAAGGGGCCGGCCTTGAGAGCCTCTTGGAGGGCATAGCAGTCGCGGTTGATAAAAAAATTAACGCAGGCAACTCTCCCGCCATCAGCCGCGCGCGTCACCGAGAGGCGCTAAATGAATGCATTGAGGCGTTGAATAGGTCTCAGATTGAGGTGTTATTGGAGTTAAGAGTTGAAGATCTCAGAGTAGCTATGCGTGCACTAGGCAGGATTACGGGGACTGTGGATATTGAGGAAATTCTAGATTCTGTTTTCCACGACTTTTGCATAGGGAAATAAATGGTACTATAACAGTAGCGGAGAACCCTTGATCGGGCCATCTGAGAGACCATGCTTGTTTCACGTGAAACAAGCATGGATGAAAACATCGCCTGGAGGATTAGGGCCCACTGGCAAAGTCTGGATTTGGTTAATGTTATTTGTAAGGTTTTGACATGATGTCAGATAAAAAATGGGATGTGGTTGTAATCGGCGGCGGGCATGCCGGTTGTGAGGCTGCGTCTGCTGCCGCGCGCTGTGGGGCAGAAACTCTTTTGGCCACCCACAAGCTCGAGACCATCGGCGAAATGTCATGCAATCCTGCAATCGGCGGCCTAGCCAAGGGACACCTGGTCCGGGAAGTTGACGCCCTCGGTGGGGTGATGGGGGCGGCCATAGACGTTGCTGGAATTCAATTTCGAATGTTAAATAAAAGCAAGGGGCCGGCTGTTCGGGGTCCCCGGGCGCAGGCAGATAGAAAGCTTTACCGTAAGGCAACGGCAGAAATATTACGGCAGCAAGCTAAATTGCATATCATGGCGCTCGCCATAGAGGGGCTGTCTATAGACAGCTCTGATCGCGTTACTGGTGTTGTTGCTCGGGGTGGTGAGACAATTCGTGCAAAAACCGTAATACTTACAGCGGGCACATTTCTCCGAGGTATAATTCACATTGGTGACAAACAAACCCCCGCCGGGCGTGCTGGTGAGGACGCAACCTATGGCTTGTCTGCGACGCTGGAGCGATATGGCTTTGCCCTTGACCGACTTAAAACGGGTACGCCGCCCCGTTTGGATGGAGGGACGATAGACTGGGAAGGGCTAGAGGCTCAAAAGGGTGACGATCCGCCCCAACCATTTTCATTTATGACGGATAAAATCCAAACCCCCCAAGTTGATTGCCACATTACCTATACGGGCGAAGAGGGACACGAGGTTATTCGAAAAAATATTGACCGAGCGCCTATATTTTCTGGGCAAATTGAGTCTCGTGGACCCCGCTACTGTCCTTCAATAGAAGACAAAGTCATCCGTTTCGCTGACAAGGTTCGCCACCAAATATTTCTTGAGCCTGAGGGGCTCGATGATTCTACGGTTTACCCCAATGGAATTTCAACCTCTATGCCCGAAGATGTGCAGCATATGTTTCTGGCCACGATTCCGGGTTTAGAGCGCGCAAAGGTGCTGCGTTCAGGTTATGCAATTGAATACGATTTTGTTGATCCTCGCCAGCTGAAACACACAATGGAAACAAAAAAAATTCGCGGGCTATATTTTGCAGGACAGATTAATGGGACAACCGGATACGAAGAGGCGGCAGCGCAAGGTATAATTGCGGGCATCAATGCTTCGAGGTCTGTTCAAGCTTTAGACCCTTTTACGTTGGACAGAGCACAAGCTTATATAGGTGTGATGATAGATGATTTAGTTACAAAGGGAACTAATGAGCCCTATAGAATGTTTACCTCTCGCGCAGAATACCGGTTAAAATTACGCGCTGATAATGCAGATCAGCGTCTATCCCCCTTGGGGGAGGGCTTAAACTGTTTATCTAACGAGCGGATTAAGTGCTGGCACAAAAAAAGAGATGAATTAATTCATGCCCGTTTGCTTAGCGAACAGGTAACCGCCACGCCATCGGAGCTTGCGAGGGAGGGGATTGGTGTTCCTAAAGACGGAAAGCGGCGAACCCTAGAAGAAATTTTAGCTTTGCCAGGAATAAAAATACCCGCGCTTCTTCCGCTATGGCCCGAGCTTTCGAAGCTGACGCCGGGTGTGGCTGAACAGCTGGAGATAGACGCTCAGTACAGTCATTACTTGGAGCGTCAAGATGCCGATATCGAGGCGTATAGACGCGATGAGACTCTTGAAATACCCGTTGATTTGGATTACGCCGAGGTGGGGAGCCTTTCTACCGAGGCGCGCCAAAAGCTTGAAGTGGCACAACCTACGACCCTGGGGGCTGCGGCTCGCCTCTCTGGGGTTACACCCGCAGCAGTCATTGCATTGTTGCGATATGTTAAGCGTAAAAGCGTCTCAGACCGTGCCTGACCCCATGTCGCGCGAAACCTTTTGCAACGCGGTCTCTGTTTCACGTGAAACCGCTGACCGACTAGGGGTATACATCACCCTTTTAAAGAAATGGAATAGAACCATAAATTTGGTGAGTTCGCGTAGCTTGGATGACCCCTGGAGGCGACATATCCTCGATAGCGCACAGCTGGCCCGTCACATGCCGAATAAAAGGGTGCGCATAGTTGACTTGGGAAGTGGCGCTGGATTGCCGGGTATTGTGCTTGCCCTGATCCTGCCGGAGGCCGATGTGCACTTGGTAGAATCTGACCAACGCAAAGCCGCTTTTTTACGTGAAGCTTCGAGAGTGTTAGATTGCAAGATTAGTCTTCATGTGGGACGTATCGAGTCCGAAATCAATACAATAAAAAACATAGATGTTTTTACAGCCAGAGCCCTCGCTCCCCTTCCAAGGCTTTTAAAGTATATTGAATCCACATTGAATGAGAAAAAAGTATGTATTTTTCATAAAACAAAAGGTATAGATAAGGAATTAGATCGTTTGAATTCGGAGATATTAAAATCTGCGCTCGTTTTGGATAGCATTAGTGATCCGCGTGGGAAAATATTAGTTCTGGAGGTTGAGTAAAGTGAATAGTGCCGACGAGATAAAAATAGGCCCAAAATCGAAAACGAGGGTGTTAGTTGTCGCCAATCAGAAAGGTGGTGTTGGAAAAACCACGACAACTGTAAATTTGGCAACTGCGCTTGTTGCCATTAAAAAGCGGGTGCTAATAATTGATTTTGATCCACAGGGAAACGCCACAACCGGGCTCGGGTTTGATCGGTCTCAAATAAAAACCTCCTCTTACAATGTTTTGATTGAGGGTTCGGAGTTTAAATCTGCAGTCCTCGCGACCGATATCCCGCGTTTATCAATAGTCCCGGCCTCGGTGCATCTCGCAGGCGCCGAGGTAGAGCTGGTAAATGCTGAGCGCAGAGAATATCGATTAGCAGATGCCCTAGGAACATTGGGAGAGGGGGCTTTCGATTATATTTTGATTGACTCACCCCCGTCATTAAACCTTCTTACTATCAATGCTTTAACGGCTGCAGATGCAGTGTTGGTGCCTTTGCAAGTAGAGTTTTACGCGCTTGAAGGGTTAAGCCATTTACTCAGCACGATTGAGCGTGTCCGTCGTGCCTTCAATCCTCGGTTGGATATTCAGGGGGTGGTGCTAACTATGTTCGACCAACGCAATAATCTCTCGGAGATGGTCGCTGAGGATGTTCGCAGTCACCTCGGCGATAAAGTTTATAGCACCATTATACCAAGGAATGTTCGCATTTCCGAGGCCCCGTCGTTTGGTAAGCCGGTTCTTCTTTATGATCACAGTTGTGCTGGAGCTCGAGCATACATACATCTTGCAGGAGAGCTTCTTAAGCGCGAGCGGGCGGCTGCAGCATGATTTCGACCGAGGAAAAAAAGGTTCGTCGCGGCCTTGGGCGTGGTTTGTCTGCGCTTTTTGGTGAAGAGGAGCGTGCCTCTTCGGCCCAAATGAATTCTGGTTCTTCAGAAATGGCTATCCACGTTTTGAAACCGGGTAAATTTCAGCCTCGTCGCCATTTCGACGCTACTGCTCACGCAGCGCTAGTTTCTTCTGTAAAGGATAAGGGTGTTTTGGAGCCCATACTCGTGCGGGAAATCGGGGGGTCACCCGATAGCTACGAAATCATCGCTGGCGAGCGTAGGTGGCGAGCGGCCCAAGCAGCTGGGTTACACCAAGTACCCGTGGTGGTCAAGCAGCTGGATGATCGCGAAGCCCTGGAAGTAGCCCTAATCGAAAATCTTCATCGCTCGGACCTTTCCCCGCTGGAAGAGGCTGAGGCCTATAGTCGACTGCTAGAAGAGTTTGGCCATACCCAAGAACAATTAGCAAAGGCAGTGGGTAAGAGCAGAAGCCACGTTGCAAATATGATCCGGTTGCTGGCGCTTCCCGATTCTGTAAAAAACATGGTTCTTGATGGTAGGTTGAGCGCTGGACACGCTCGTGCGCTAATTACATTTTCAGAGCCAGAGCTGCTAGCTTCGGAGGTTGTGGCGAAGGGTTTGAGTGTCCGACAATTGGAAAAATTGATTCAACGCTCATCGAGTGGAACGGAAAAAAAGTCTAACGGCAACAATCAAAAGACAACCGGTTCCAAGGATCCAAATACAGTTGAGCTCGAGGGGAGTTTAAGTGATAGGCTTGGTTTGAAGGTTTTGATCGAAACAAAAGGAGAGGGTGGTACGTTGTCTGTGCAATTCCAAAGCTTAGAACAGCTGGATGATTTGCTTAAAATTTTGGGGCGAAATTGAAATTAAGTTCTACGATCTAAGGCGCGAATGTTTTTTAGCGGGCAGTTCGAGCAAGGGCGGCGACTTGATGCAGGGTCCGGCCGCAGACAGCGGCGTTTGGGATATTTGTTCGTTTACATTCCAGCTCGGCTTTGAGCAATAATCCCAAAGCTTTTAGGGTTCGCGGTTTTGTCCAAGAAAGCAATTGCAACCGAAACTGCCCTTTAGCTTTGAAAAATACCGGCGGGCGCAATTTTTTCATAGCTTGGTCTGGGGAATCGCCCTCTTGTATTTTCTCTAAAGCTA
>MDTC01277263.1_pt1 | contig 18071 bp, 18 predicted proteins | sample 811181 | NCBI WGS metagenome assembly MDTC01 (sample SAMN05326644, study PRJNA326480) | marine metagenome | isolation source: seawater | place: Pacific Ocean: North | collected 2011
ATCTGTTTCTTTTATTTTTAATGGAATCCTTGATTCATTTACCATCGGTATATCTAATAATATTTCACGACCCAATAATGTCCCTATAAATGAAATAAAAAAATATTTCCCATAATTATTTTCTAAAATATTCTTAATTTTTATCATTAACAATATAGAACTCATATTATAATTTAATCATATATAATATTTTACAGTATTTATACAATTTTAAGATTAAATTTCATTGCCTTTTCATAACCATTCGCACCAGCATCTGATTTCTTCTTACCACAAGATAAACCATATCGTGACTTCTCTTGCCATTTCTTAAGTGCGTTACGGACAGATCCTTTATCCGGAATATTCTTTAATTCTTCTTCACCACACCACTCCTTGAAATCATCATAAAGAGTGTCAAAATCCGTGGGTGCTATTTCAGTAATACCGTCAGTTGAAATTTCATTTTCTGCTTCACCACAATTCTGTTCAATCCATTGACCAACAAGATCATTATTATTACGATATTCATTAGTCTTTGCTCTGACCTCATCAGGAATATCAATTCCATTTTGATCATATTCTTTCCAATGAGGTAGAAGGATAGCATAGAATGGAATTACCCACATCGGAATCTTATTCTTAATACTCTTATCTTTAAGATGTCTATGCTTAGATTCATCTACCTCATTCTGATAATCTACAAACCTAGCAATGAAATCAACAACTTCTAAACGTCTCCATGTACCATCATCATTCGAAGGAATATTTGGAAGATCATTACACATACAAACTAATTTGAATTGAGGAGTAAACTCAAATGGTTCTTTATATAATCCTCTCGCTGAAATTTTATCATTACCAGTAATTTCTTTCATTTGACCAATATTCATTGTTTCATTTACATCAGGTTCTTGCATTACCGCAAGACGCTTCCCACAAGTAATTGCCATCTCAGGACTTGCTGCACCCGACGCCTTCCTCTTCTGAGTGAGCAAAGCAATCGGTAAATTACATGCATAACTGCCCATACACATAGACATCAAATCAATCAGTTTAGATTTACCATTTCCACCAGTCCCTGTCCAGATATAAAATCCTTCATCACGATTTTCACCAGATAAACATTTCGCTAAGAACTTAAGAGTATAATCCCTGACTGCTGGAATAGGAACAATCTTATCAATGAAATCATTCATATCATCGTAAAATCTGTTATAATTCTTCATTTCTGGGAATGATCCTAAATCAGGATAATTAAATGATTTTATCATATCATCGAGTTTAATAGGCATATCCGATTCTTTTACTGGTAGAGATACTTTAGTAGTCATTGTTACGTAATCCTCAGGTCTCCCTTCCCTGAAAACATTATTTTTAAGATCATAAATACCATTCTCAAAACCTAGAAGATTTGTATCTGTATCGAACTTTTCCATAATTTCTTTTTCATAAAAGAGATCTCTAACATTTTTCATAAGACCATTTACATAATTACCCTGAAGAAGTTTCATCTTAATTGCTAAAATATTCTTCAACCACCTACCCTCTTTAGTTTTCCCATCCCTTATATCTTGTTTTTCATCAGGATCGTCTGCTGCTTCAACTGCTTCAGTCATTTTTTTTCTATAACCATTTTCTTCATTATTTTCATATTCATTATATATATTATATATATCATTATGTATCCTTGTTTTTAAAATTGTCCCTTCTAATGTACGTTCCCATCTATGACCATTAAAATGAAACCATTCATCCTTTACATTAACTGAGATAAATTCATCCTTATAATATTCATAAATTACCTTAGAAACAAGATAATCAGCATCAGCACCATTAGTGACCGATTTATGAATGAAGGTCGAAAGACTTTCTTCCTTTGCCTTGATAAATACTTTCTCATTATCATTTTTTGCCCAGAACATTAATGAACCAATTCCTAATCTTTCCCCAGAATGACTATTATTAATACTATTCCATTTTGAATCACATTCATTAGGATTATAAGAATATGCTTGAGAACTAAATAATTTCCAAGAATCAAGTAAATTTACATTAATATTGTGAAGACATAATGCTACATCAAACCATTTCCCATAATCTTCAGCGCGCTCTTTAGATAAACATTTAACAAGATTCTTTACTAATTTGAGTTCTTCCTCTTCAACAATCTTGAAAGGATTAATTACATTATTATTATCTACATAGTATCCATTACCATAAATATCTTCATCATTATTCGTCATACTACTACTACTACTACTCTTCTTACTTGATTTCTGTTTAAGTGTTTTCATAAACTCCTCATGATACACGACATTTTCATTTTCATTATAGCACATAGACATAGATTCCATGATATCAACAGGATCGGTATAAAATTCATTGAATTCATCTTCATCGATTTCTTCTGGATAATTATCCTGAGCAATTTTAAAGACCTTTGTCACTAGATAAGGTGATTCACCATCTTTACCACATCCATAAAGTTGCCATGAAGAAAAGGATGAATCTAGGATTTGTTTATCTTCATTATCTGGACCAAATGATATGGATTTATCAGTGAAAATTTCTTTGATTTTATTAGATTCTTGAATAAAATGAATGATTTTCTTAAATGCTTGTTTATTTACAATTAATTCGGGGAATGCAAGATGGATTCCATCTTTTGATTTAAACCCTTGTTTATCACATGAATAAGGTTTTTCTTTTTCCATGAGAAAAACTATTCCTTTACCGGAGATATCATCAATCTTGATACATTCTGAAATCTTTGTCCATAAGAATTCAATTAATGATTCAATTGTATCATCATTATATTGTCTCTCCTCTAATTTAGTTTTATATTTAAGATCAATATCAATTACAAATGGGAAATAATCATGCATTTTTTCAACTAGGAGTTTATTTTCAGGACCATTAACTATATTGTCTTTTGTTAGTTTATAAAATTCAGATAAATTTTCTTCTGGAATTGACCATTTTCCACCTTTCATTGATGTATGTGTGATGATTTTATCATTTTCACCCTTTTTGATTTGGAACTGTTTTAAAAATCCATCCATTCCAATAATGATTCCTTAATATTTTTTTCTTTAATTAAATTTAAGAAGGAGAAATCAAATTTTATTTTATAAAACTATTACTATATTCTATCTGTTTAATAAAATAAATCAAAAACATCAAATTTTTTAATTTTCTACAAAAATAAACGGGTTATCATTTATTTAAAAATGATTTAAAAATTATGAATGATTTATTCATATAATATGTCGAAAGACGCTCTGAAACGCATTGTAAATAAAGATATGAAAGAAATAAAAAAAATGCAATTATCTGATTTAGGAATACATATTCATTTTAATGAAGAAGATATGATGAAAGCAATTGCTATTATTATAGGTCCGAAAGATACACCATATGAAAATGGTATTTTATATTTTTTAATAGAATTTCCATCTAATTATCCCTTTAATCCACCAAAGATTGGATATTTATCATATAGTAGATATAGAATCCACCCTAATTTATATACAGGGAGATCACATGATAATTATATAGGGAAAGTATGTTTATCATCTATTAATACTTGGTCAGGTCCAAAATGGACAACTGTAATGCATATCGGTAGTATATTATTATCAATTCAATCATTGCTATGTAATAATCCATTACATAATGAACCTGGTTTTGAAAATGAAAACGGTGAAAAGAATAATTTATATAATTTAGTGGTTGAATATGATAATTATAATCATTTAATATTGAATAATGGATTTAAAATACCCTTATTATTCAATGTATTCGAAACTATTATTAAAGATCATTTAAGAAAAGAAAAAGATAGAATTATATATAAATTAAGTGAATTATCAAAAAAACATCCTCGACCTGCTAAAATTTCATTAAATATTTATAATATTTCAATGCCAGTGAATTATCCAGCATTGAAAGCAGAATTAAGTAATAAATTAGATAATTTATAATTAACATCTTCTCCTAGATGATTTTCTCTTTTTAGATGATTTTCTCTTTTTATATGATTTTCTCTTTTTAGATGATTTTCTCTTTTTAGAAGATTTTCTCTTTTTTCTTCTCTTTCCCCCGCCAGTGATGGCGGGTTTTGCCACCGAAGTTGGAACCATATAGTGTCCAGGTTGGGTCTCTCTTTCTTTTGCTTTTTTTTCTTCTCTTATTCTCTTTTGTACTTCCTTTTTCTTATCATCAATCCATCTACGTAAATCGGATATTTCCCCTTCGTATCCTATATTTTCGGGATCTTCAATGAAGTATGGATGGGGATATTCTCCCTCAGTATATTCATTCCAAACACCTTCAATTTCGTCCCTGAAACGCGCTTCCACCAGGTCCTCGCCCCCCTCGAAAATGCCCACTTCCTTATCGTCTGTAAAACCACCTTCAATGAGCATTTCAAAAGTGTCTCTATCTCTGATTTTTTCCAATAATTCATTATATATTATTTCTCCTGCCCACATTTCCCTCTCATGTTCCCCCTTCGCCTCCGCCACCGCTCTCTCTTTTTGCATTTTCAACTGATGCTGCTTTTTTGCCATTTTTGCCTCATTTGCCATTTTTGCCTCATTTGCCTTCTTTTCCTCTTCCTCTTTGTCTCTTTCCCTAAACTTACCCATATTATCTGAAATAGACCAGTATATTTCCGCCTTCTTCTTCGTCTCTCGTTCATCGACATCCTCTAATGCTTCCTCCGCCCCCGCATCCGCATCCATTTCCTCTTCCATATTTGTTTTCGCCTTTTCTAGTGAACCCACATCTTCCATATCCTCATCAACCCATCTCTTTATCATCGGCACTGTCAAGTGTTGTAATTTATTATTAAGGTAAATCTTTTGTGCAAACCACAACATTAAGTCATATTTATCAGAAAATGAGTTGTGGAGTTCAGTTGGAATTTCCCTTTCTTTAGATGAAGCAGTAGCAGCAGGAGCAGGAGCAGGAGCAGGAGCAGGAGCAGGAGCAGGAGATTTATTTGCTTTTTCCCCAAAAATCGGCATTTATATTATTTTATAATATAACATATAAAAAAATTTGATTTAAATATAAAGATATTATATTAATAAGTATAAATGGAAAATTCAGAAATTCATTTTTGTAGTGAATGTCAAAATATGACGTATCTTTATATAAACGAGGAACAAGAGTTAATTCATTATTGTAAATCTTGTACAAAATCCGAACTTTTTTCAGGTGAAAATAATTGTATTTATTCAATTGATTTTAAGAAATATGATAATTCGGAATCAATTAATCATAATCAATATATTACACATGATATTACATTACCAAAAATAGAAGGGAATCATAATATTAAATGTACGAATGAAGAATGTATATCTATTACAGAGGATAAGGAATCATCTATAACTTATATAAAATATGATTTAGAAGAGATGAAATATATATATATTTGTAATCATTGTGGTCAAAAATGGAAGAATAATTAATTACAATTACAATCCTCTTCTTTAATTGATTCACTATACATAGAAATAATTATGACAAATAAGAAAAATAATAAGATAACTACTTTTATATCAATACATCCACATTGATTTATAAATTTTTTTAATTCTTTTTTCATTATATTTATAATAAATATTTAAAAATTTGATAAATTAAGTAAATAATAAAATATTTTAAAAGATATTAAATCATGGAAATAGAAAGAGAATATTATTTGACAGATAAAATTAGAATTCACAATGATATGATGGAATATAGATTAAATGAAGAAAGTGATTTTAAACCTATATTAAAAAAGAATTGGCATCTTATTTTAGAAGATTATGGATGGGAAAAAATTCCTAAAAAATGGATAACAACTCTTAATAAATTAAGTAAAATTAAAGAAAGAAATTCTTTATTTGGTATTTTTGATTGTGCGGCAGATGGAGATTGTTTCTTTCATTGTATTTCGCATTCATTAAATGAAAATAATATAGGAACAGAAAATTATTTTAATTCAAATGATATACGTAGATTAATATCTGATAATATAACTGAAGATCAATATGATACAATTATAGGTTATTATCGAATAATGAAAGATGCTAATGATTTTGATGAAGATTGGGATCCATATTCAATTAAATCAATCAATGATTTTAAGGAGAAAATAATTACTTCGGGGCACGAATATTGGGGTGATTATATGCTTTTACAAGTATTAATAAATACATTGAATATTAACATCTTTATCCTTAATAGTAATTCATTGATGAATGATTATTCGGTATATAACACATTAAATGAATATAATCCAGAATATTCTTCAATATTTTTGATATATGAAGATATGTGTCATTTTAAATTGATTGGTTATTTTAATGGTCAAAAAATGATATCATATTTTACGGATGATTCAATTCCACATGAATTAAAACGATTGTATAATATAAATTAAAAATATTTAATTATTATATAAATAATAGATAAATGGAATCAGTAGTATTACTTGGATTAATGGGTGTTGGATATTTAATGAATAAAGATGAAAAAAATAAAACATATTCTGAAGTTCAACCTCCACTATTTGAAGGTTCTGGGAATACTGTTTATGATCAAGCAAATTATGTAGATGCCAAAAATTATGAAATCGGATTAGTTAATAAGAATCATGATTTAGCAATGGAGGGTGATTCAAAAGTAATTGATTCTCTTAATATGAATGGGAGGAATACATTAAGAGATACTTTAGATATTAATGAAACTAATATGATTCAATCTATGTCAGGTTCATCATTATCTAGAGATGATTTTTTAGTGAATGATCAAGGGATTAAGATTGAACCTTTTTTTAGTGGTTCATCAGCAAATATAAATTTAGATGATAATGTTTCATTAACAAGACATCAAGGTGGTGAACATGCTAGGAGAGGTAGAAGAACTGAAATAGGTCAATTTTTTGAAAATCAAAGGGATTATGGAAATGTATTTGGTAATCAATTTGCTGGTGTAAGGACGGATCAATCTAGATATATTGCTGGTGATGAAAGAAGAAATGAATTACCTTTTGAACAAGAAAGAGTTGCCCATATTGATCAAAAAAGTGATATTAATCGCGATGTTGATTTAGCATATGCTCAGAGAAATTCTGTTGACGCTTTAAGATCCTTAACTAATCAGAAACAAAGTTTTTCTGGGAAAGTATTAGGTGGAAAGGGTATTGATAATCGCGGTGAAATTGGTGAAGTATTTCAACATTCACCTGATGCGGATTATCTTAATACTGCTGATAGATGGTTAGTTAGCACAGGTGCTATTACGGCACATAAGATTCAACCTGAACAAATAATGAAAGAAACAAATAGAACACATTTTAATGAAGGTAAATTAGGTCCGGCAGTAGCAGTTAATTTTAATCCAAGTGAGAAAAGACCTATGTTTAAAAAATCAACAAATCAGCAATTAGATATTGATACTAACAGGAATGCCAATTTAGAAACGATGGCATCTGATGATAATCACAATAAAGATAGTTATTTTGCTTATCCAAATGAACGCGAAATTACAGAAGAAAGAACTTATGAAGGTAATATTAAATCTGTATTCCAGGGTGAAACCGAAAGATTATACGATTCAGTGAAAGCAACAGTGAAAGAAACAACTTTAGATGATTCTAGAAATGGTTTTGTTGGATCTTCTATTACTGCCGTGCCAAAAGAAAGATTACAAGATAATGTAAGACCAACTATAAAACAAACTACTAATTATGAACACTCTGGAAATGCTGGATCATATCTTCATGGATCGATGGCAAATGATCAATATTACAGAGCAGATCTTAATCCCAATAAAGAAATTATTTCTCAAGGTAGAGCACCAACAACAGAAAAGACTAAATTGGCGAATGGGATGGATACTCTTAATGTTGATATTAAGAAAATTGAATCTGATTATTTCAATCCTAGAATTAATAATGCTGATAAAGTTTATCAGGAAATTCCTACAGATAATACTTGTGAATATACTCAGGAAAAAGATACACTTGATAATGTTAAATTATCAGACAGGTTGGATCCTGTAATGTTAGATCCATTTAAAGAAAATCCATATACTCAATCATTAGCATCTTTTGCTTACTAAAAATATTTTTTATCTAATTTATTATAAGTTAATGAAAAATAGTTCTTATCTATTTTTATTTTTGGCATTACTCTTATTTATCATAATATGTATGAATAAGAAAAATATTGAAAATTTTACTACAAATCAATTAATTATTCCTAGATTTGATTTTTTATCATTAATTTATGATAATGAAGAATTAAGTCAAATTAAAAATGAAAATCAAATAAGTGGTCCCACAGTTCAAATTAAAAGGAGGAAAAGAGAACCTTCCCCTATCGAAGATGTCTTAGAACCAGATTATGCTGTTTTTGAGGGTGGTTCTGGATCTGATTCATTAGGTGGTGCTGAAATTAGAGATATTCAAGATAGATTAGATCTTCTAAGTAATAAAATAGATTCGATGAGTGGTATCTTGGGGTCATCTACGCAATCTGATCAACCAGGAGATCAACCAGGAGATAGTATACAACTATCAATGGAGTTTACTGAAGGCACGGGGGACCCTACAACTACAAGGGTGCTGAATGATATTACAGATCTCTCAGAGACGGCACAATGGTGGAACGGACGAACTGCCGGCTCCTGGACTGAAACAAACACCAACACTATACCAGATAATATTCAAACTGAATTAATAAATTATATCAGAAGACATCTTGGATTGGGGAGTGACGCGATTATTACAATAATTCGTATCAGAGAGGGATCTATGATCATAGATTTTGATATTAATAATATAACTCAGACTGACAGGACTATGATAGATGTGCACTGTGATGATATAGGGAATAGTCGCACAGTATGTTCTCATTCAAGTGATAATTCAAATGTATATGGGAGTGTTACAAGTGGACTTAGTTTGAATGTTGATTCAGATTATGCTGCAGCATTGGGATCAGTTAATGCTCTTGCAGATTGTAATCTAACTCCGACAGAAATAGATGCTAATCCTGAAGCGGTAGCATTACGCGATGCGTTTATCGCCTCGACCGCAGCACAATTAGGAGTTGACCCCTCAACAATTCAAATTACGGGAATCCATACAGATGGGGACCAAGAACAAGGTTGTAGTGGGGATCTCTGTTCAGGCGTTATATGTCCAGAAGCATCTTCACAATGTAAGGTTCGGGGGACATGTGACTCCACCAGTGGATTATGTCTCCGCGAGACAAATGCTGCTGATGGTACCCCATGTGATGATGGTTTCGAGACAACAAACGACGACGTATGTGTAAATGGTCAATGTATTGGAACAGCAGTAGGAGAGATAGGTGGTGATATTTCTGTAACTGTTGATGATACTTATGCTTCTGCATTAGGTGAACCAGGAGCATTTTCTGATTGTTATTTATCACCAGAAGAAATTGCATCTGATCCTGAAGCGGCAGCATTTCTTGATGCGTTTATCACCGCTCAAGCAGCACAATTAGGCGTTGACCCCTCAACAATTCAAATTTCTGGAATACATACAGATGGGGACCAAGAACTAGGTTGTAATGATCATAACACACGCGCCTGTGCTGGTGTTATATGTCCAGAAGCATCTTCAGAATGTAGGGTTCAGGGAGTATGTGACTCCACCAGTGGATTATGTCGGGAGACAAATGCTGATAACGGTACCCCTTGTAGTGTTGGTGACGCAGGAGGCACAGGTACTTGTCACGACGGCGCTTGCAATATTACTACCCCAGGACAAACTACATCGCCACCACCACCACCATCGCCACCACCGGAAGGACAACAGACAGTATCCGAAAGTTCTAAATTATGCTCTCACGTGCACAATTTGTATTGTACGGCGGACCTATACGCCGACACCGACTTAGAGTGGGATATATCCACGATTGATTGCTGTGGGGAGAATATGACTAGTGATTTCACCCCTATTTTCACCGAACAATTTATCACGGATTCTATCACGAATAAAGAAAGTATTTTTGGAATGTCACAGGGACAAAATTATATTTGCATGGGTGATATTGAAACCCAAATAGATAACGATACCCAAACCCCACAGGATCCTCAAGTATCAGGAGATCTTATGAATCTCTTTACTGATTTGCGCGCAGGAGACCGGGGGAACACGATAAAAGGAATTCCCTTAAATACTCTAAATACTCCAGATCGTCAATTGATGTCTTTTAATGATGCTGCGGGGTTCTGTACTCCACCGCCACCACCGCCACCAGCGACAGTTTTAACTTGTGTTCCTGGACAATATAATGATAATGGGGCGTGTACACCTTGTGTAAATATTCAAGGGGCAACTAATATTGTATGTACTACGGGCACCGACCAGAGTGCGATTGGTTGTTCAGACGGTTATTATCTTAATGATAACCAATGTCAACCATTAACTACATGTAGTGCTTATCAATATGAATCTGTAGAAGCAACACCAACGGGTGATAGACAATGTTCACCATGTGTGTCGCAAACTGGATGCGCAACATCTGATAATACATGTTTAACTGCGCCAGGGAATGAGGGAGAACTAGTGTGTACTGCGGCAAATGCAGGATTTTATTTGGATGGTGTTATTGCTAATGCTTGCTCTCCTGTAGACAATGCTCAATCTATAACTTGTTCAGGACCGGATAACAGTCTAGTGGGGAGTTGTCAAGATAATTATTATCTTAATGATAACTCCTGTGTGGAATCTTCTCCACCGGCGATAAACTGTGATGGAGAATGGCAACCCTGGGGCACTTGCTCAAAAGTTTGTGGTAGTGGAGAACAATCAAGGGTATATCAAGTTTCTACTCCGAAAAGTGGTGGGGGTCAGGATTGTGAGGCAGCGGACGATGCTTCTGAAACGCAGATTTGCAATACGGGATCTTGCCAAAATTACTGTCAAGGACAAGCGTCACCATTTGGCTTCGGGCAGTTTGGGGATCGGATTTATAGTCAGTGCTGTGATAGTTTGGGCGGATGTTAAATTTAATATATAAAATCTAAGTTTATCATAAGTGAATGAAACAAAGACTATTTATTTTATCTTGTTTAGGATTACTCTTATTTATCATATTATGTATGAATAAGAAAAATATAGAAAATTTTACGTTAAGTGGTACTATCTTTGCTGAAACATGTAAAGATGATCCTTATTGGAAAAATGGAAATAAAGATTGTAAATCTTATTCTGTTAAAGGATCAGATTGCCTCGATTTAGGAGAAAATGGAAAAACAGCATTTGAATCTTGTGTTGTAGCATGTGATAATTGTATAGGATCACATAATATAGAAACACCATCAATTAAGGAATACGATGAAATACATGATGAACATACAGATTATTCTCCTTTAGGTGATAATGATAGAACTGATATCCGTTATATATATAATCAAATAGATGAATTAAATGATAAACTTGATAGGATAACAAATCAAGATTAAATAAAAATAGTTAAGTTTGTAGATAAATATTAAAATATTAAAATATAAAAAAAGTAATAATGTCTGATACAGAATATAAAGAGGGGGCACATTCTGAATTTATTCAGTATTTATTCTCGGATTCACCTAAACCACAAGGAACAATAACTCTTGAATTACCTTTAGGAGATACAAATAAAAATGTTGGATTACATATTTTTGAACAATTATTAATGATCTTCGTAGATGGATTAAAGTATTTCTACGGTAAAGATGATAAGGTTGATATTAATCAATTAAAAGAAGAAGATATTAGAAAAGTAAACGAATATTTTATTTCAATGGATTATTCTGTGAAATTAGAAGTATTTTCTACAATGAATGATTATCAATTTAAGTTTCCAAATTATTTCAAGAATCAGGAACATATTAAACGCGAAACTCAATTAGAGGATTTCTATTATGAAATTTTTAATGAAGAAAATTCAGCATTTAGAATATCTTTTAATAAATTATAGATAATAGATATAATGGTTAGAGGGGGTGATGTATATGTTATGATCAATTTCGTGAATCATGTCCAGAATGCGGTCCCAAACATGAAGAAGAAATGAAGAAAGAAGAAGGAAAAACTGGAAAAACTAAGAAAACTAAGAGAAAGATGCGTTAAATCATTTAAAAAATAGTAAGTCAATTAAGTAATAAATGGACGAGATTGAAAAACAATTATTCTCTATTTTTGGAAATTTTATTCGTGATTTGTCTAAGACTTATCCCGAAATAAAAAGTTGTTTATATAGAAATTATGAAGAATGTTTAGTAAATGAAGATGAAAGTAAATCATTAAGTGAATATCCTAAATTACAAGATTTTTTAAGTCTAATTCAGGAATATGAAAAATATATAACTGATAAAAATTCAGAGTTTTTTGATTTAGAGATTAATTTCTTAGAAGAAATTTCTTTTAAAAGATTATGGGAAAAAAATATCAGTGGTAAAACACGCGAATCTATTTGGAAATATTTACAAACTTTTCAGATCATTAATATTAATTTACAATCTAATGAACAATTACGTGAAGCATTAAGTCAAATAGGAACAGATACAGTAATGGAAGTAGATAAGAAAACAGCTAAAGATCTAAAGAAATTGAAAAAATTATCAGGAGATATCAAACAAGAAGTGCCAAAGGAGGAAACTGAATTTGATGAATTACTGGGTGGATTAATGGATACTGGAATAGGTGATATTGCGAAAGAAGTTGCTTCGGGTATGAATATAGAAGAAATGTTTGGAGATGTGAATGAAAATACAAATCCAATGGAGATGATGTCTAAATTAATGAATCCTGAAAAAATGGGAGCAATCTTTCAGAATATAAATACTGTGATGGAAAAAAAAATGGAAACAGGGGAATTAACTGAAGATAAATTAAAGAATGAAGCAGAGGGTATGATGGGAAAATTATCTGATAATCCAATGTTTTCAAATATTATGGGACAAATGAATCCTGATCAGACAAATTCAGATGTTAAACAAGGGGATGATTGTGATTCTACTAATGAAGAAAGTTGCTGCGATGAAACTTCTGAACCAGAATTAACTCGTGAAGAAAAACAGCGGAAATTAAGGGAAAAAATTAATGAAAAAAAAAATAATAGGTAATAATAATAATGAAAAGAAAATCTAAAAAGCGTAGAACAAGGGTTAGAGGAAAGGAAAATAAAAGAAATACTAAAAGAAATACTAAAAGAAATAAGAGAGGAGGGATGAGATTTATGAGAAGACAATCTGACGATCCTAATGAACTTACAAGAAGGGAGAATATGAGACAGGAATTAGACGAGCGCATGAGAGTTATTGAAAGGGATGAGGAGAATATAAGGGTCAGGGCTAGAGCGGCTTTAGATATTAATGATTATGATGAACTTATGAAAATCGCATTAAGAGGGACACAAAAAAAAATAGAAAAGATTAGATTACAAATATATATAGCTAATAATGAAAGACGCATTGTTTCCCTTAGTAGAGGGGGGACTGATGTAGATGAAGCATCTGAACTTATAGGTGATGGATCACAAATCCCAGAATGGGATTTGGACGAATTATAATTTATTTATTAAAATAATTTATATATAATAATATTAATGATAACAACTCCTTTTTGGTATAATGATATCTCAATACTTTATTCGAAGGATTCAATTACAGAAATTTTCCCTTCAAAACGTTTTGATATATTAAGAAAATTAAATGCGATAGTGAGGATATCTATTATTTATACATTGATTATGTATTTTATGAAAAGAGATCAAAAATATTTAGTAATTCCTTTTATTGTAATGGGTATTACATGGATGGTATGGTATAAACAAGGTGAAATTCATACAGATACTATTATGAAAGATTCAATGAGTGATAAAATAGATGATTTAGTAAGAATAAATGATTTAGAAACAGAGTGTCGTGTTCCTGATAAAGAAAATCCATTTATGAATCCAACCTTATCTGATTATGGTTCAGATAAACCTCCTCCTCCTAAATCGTGTCCTTCATATAATAACGTTGGTGTACAAAGGAGAGTTGAAGAGTTATTTAATGAAGATTTATATCGTGATGTAAATGATATCTTTGGAAAGAATAATAGTCAAAGACAATTTTACACTGTTCCAGGAAGTCAAGTTCCGAATAATCAAGGTGAATTTTCTCAATGGTTATATGGAACCCCACCAACATGTAAGGAGGGTAATAAGATAGCGTGTTTAAGTGATATGGGTAATTCTGGTGGAGCAGTTGGTTCCGGATCAACATAATTTATAATTAAATTTATTTATATTTTTTTATTTCTATCATTATAATAAATGACAGAAGTTTCAGGTAATAATGGATACAATGGATATGTTGCTGGAAATCCTCAACCACAGTTAAAAGGATGTAATAATGCCGATACGAATAAAAAAGATACATTTAATTTATTTAAAAAAGCAAGTATTCGTGCGGATCAATTAACAATGGATTTAGATGTCATGCAGTCTCAGGGTCCTGGATATTATCATTTAGATAATCAGTTTGGATGTGAATGTGGATTAGAAGAAGCACGTAGTATTCAGGTTTCTCAACCAGGTATTCATTTAAATGGTGGTTTTGGATGGATTGCGGAAAAGGGATGTTTAGTTGATAATGATACAACGTTAAGACAAGATAAAGATAAATTAACAAATCCTCGTACAATTAATCAAGTTACTGAAAGATTATCAGCAACAACTCCTAATTTATCGAAAGGTTATTATGATGTTGATGTTGAATCAATTATAAGACCAGGTGATTTTGCGGGTGATCAAAAACCATGCGTTGGAACAACTGAGGCAACTTTTGGTAATTATTTCTTACCGATGATACCTAAGTTAAAGAATGAAGTTCAAGATCATAAACATATTATACCTGAAGATTCTAAACAGGATTGGGTTAGAGGTGGATTACCTACAAGACAAATGATTCGTAATCAGGATTATTTAAGAAGATGTCAGGAAAAAAATTAATTAATAATTATTTAATCTAATTTACAAAATTTATATTTACAAAATTTATATTTACAATTAATATAAATGGGAAAGACTAGAAAGACTAGAAATAATAGAAAGACTAGAAAGACTAGAAATAATAGAAAGACTAGAAAAAGGATTAATAGAACAAGGAGAAAAACTATCAGAAATAAAACACGTAGAAATAAAAGATATAATCCACATAAATGGCAAAAGGGGGGAGATCCAAAACATGTTTTTCCATTAAAGGTATTAGTTAAGAGAGGGGATCAAATGTTCATGAAAAACTCGGAGACTCTGACAGATGCCTCCCCTGACTCTCTGCCGATACTCGTAAAAATTAAGAAAGTTTTACAACCTTCTTGGACGCCTAACCCTAAAGATGCGTATCGTCCAGGTAGAGGAATATATGAAGAGGTAAACCCCTCTGATAGGAGTGGCGACGATCCGATGGAATGGAGTGATAACGATACAGTAGGATGGGATCAAAAGGTTAAAGAGTTAGAAGAAGAATTTGATACAGAAATGGAATCTCTTCAAACAAAACTAAAAACGAAAAAAGGCAAAATAGGATTCCCTAAATGTTTAACAGACTGGTTACAATATTTTTCCGAATTACAAGCAAATCCATTCCCTGCTCCAAGGGGGGAATCCACACAAATTGTGAAGGATGAAAAATTCTGGAAGGTTACAACAGAAGACAGGGAGGTCGATGCTGACACATTGGTTTTTCAAAAATTATTGGAAATAGACCGGGAATTGTTTTTAGGGAAGCACGCCGAAGGAGGTGCAAATCTGCCCGCCGTTTATAAAAAACAAAATGAATGGTTAAAAGATAGTGTAAATACGGATCTATGGTCAGAAGATATGATAGATATTTTCTTGACGGGATCGGAAGGTATTCAAGGATTATTGTTTGATGCCGGAGATGTAACTGGGCAAACCAACCAGATGATCAGGAGCACCAAATTAACTAAAATGATTCAGATTATGATTACAATGTTAAGTATCATTTATAGTATAATGTATGCTGAATTAAAAGAGGATAAGAGGGAGGAATATTTACAAAAATGTGAGGAATATAAAAATAGGTGTTTAGAAATAGTAAGAGAAAAAGAAAAATCATCTGGTAGGTCTTTGAAAAATTTTATGGGAAAAGCGAAAAGAAAATTGATTAAGAGTATGGAGACGACAGAGGAGAAGAAAAAGTGTGAGCAATTATTAAGGATATTTGAAAAATTAATGAAGATGTTTAAAATAGTATTCCCTATTCCAGAGGGTAAGAAAAAACGAGGGGTGATCCGCGACAAGGGGGGGCAAATCGTCAAACTCGCACCAGGTCTTATGCCTCTTATGGAAAACCCAGATTTCACTAAAGTATTTACCGAATAAGCAGTAGAGGCAAATTTTACCAGACTCCTATAAAAATTCCTCATAGAAATTACCAGTCTGTGAAGAAATAAATAGGTAAAGTAATAAGTAGGAGTGGGGATATAATACCATCGTCTCCAGTCGGAAAATCCATACTATAAAAACAAACCAATAATGTAAATCTAAATCTAAATTAATTTAAGATTTATTTTTTTTATAATATTCATAATATATATATTAATGAGTAATATTAATTCTGGAGATATATTAAATAATGATTCCAATATTTTTACATCTGGACCTGGTGATTATAAGTTAAATGAATCTAGACTTCGTAATCAAATTAATTATCCTTGGGCACCAACGATGACTATTCAGTCGATGGGTGGTTCTGTATTAGATGAAAATTTTATTGATGTTGATTCTGAAATTAAGAATATTACAAGACCATTAACTAATAATCCAAGAGAAAAATACGTTCCTGGACAAGAAAATCAGGATAAAAAGATGATTCATTTTGTAGATGGTGGTTTTCATCAAGTCAATTCTCGTTTAACGAATAATGCTTTTGAATTAAAAGGAGTAGGTATTAATCGATGGGAACCTTTATTCTTTGATCCACAGAAAAATGCTGTTGAACCCTTTAGAAGACAAGGAGAAAATACTGTTTTAGAAACTTTAGATAAACATGTTAATGAATGTGGTAATGTATAAATATAAATTTGATTAAGATTTTTTATTATCTTAAATAAAAAAAATGGATTGTTCTATTTGTTTTTGCGAAATAGAGGACAAAGATAAGATCATTACTAATTGTAAACATATTTATCATAAAAAATGTTTAGAAAGATGGTTTAAAATTAATCATAGATGTCCTTTATGTCGTGAAAGTAAATTTAAGATATCAGTTAATCAATATTCAAAAAATTATTGGGAGAGGAAGATAGAATTAGAAAATGAAATTAATTTATGTAATTATAATTTATTTAAAATTTGATTTTATTTAATATATTATTAAAAATAATATATATGGAAGAAGAGAATATTGAATATACTGTAGATGAATATGAATCATCAGAAATTATTATAGAAAATTCTACAAATGAAGATTTTAAGACATTAATGAAGGGATATAATAAGAAAAAAAAGTTATATAAAACATTACCAACAATTACAAAATATGAAAAAACACGTATTTTATCTGAAAGAGCAAGTCAGATAAATGATGGGGCAACAGTATTAATTCAAAATCCGGATAAATTTTCTAATGCATATGATATTGCTGTCCAGGAATATAATGAAAAGAAGATACCTTTTATAATAAAGAGACCTTATGGAAATAATTTTGAATATTGGAAATTAAGTGATTTATTATAAATAAAAAAATATATATTTATATTATATAAATGAATTTCCCTAAGAATTTAATTAATTGGATAAAAAATCAATGTGGTGATGATGAAACTTGTGTTATGATTGTTTTTGTTGTTATTGGTATTTTATTATGTTATTTATTTAGCAATCAGATTAGTGGATACGTTGATTATGCTCCCTTTGGATCTGAATCAGGGGGAGGAGGTGGTATCGAGGTTGTTGAAAAAAAAGGTAGGGTGGATGAAAAACCTATTGGAATTGAATTAAAAGAGAGAAATATTGACCCAACACCTTCAACTGAAAAACAACTCAAGGTTATGA
>MDTC01213313.1_pt1 | contig 18070 bp, 13 predicted proteins | sample 811181 | NCBI WGS metagenome assembly MDTC01 (sample SAMN05326644, study PRJNA326480) | marine metagenome | isolation source: seawater | place: Pacific Ocean: North | collected 2011
TCAGTATGTGATTGTTAATTTTTTACGTAAGGGGCTAGGCCAAGAGGGTGCTTTTGGTCATTTTTCAGTGTTGGCTGCTTACAATCACGCAAGCGATAGCGTGTTGGTATTAGATGTCGCTCGCTATAAATACCCGCCATTTTGGGTCAAGATGGCAGACCTCCTTAATGCGATGAATACGGCAGATTCACGCTCCAAGCAAACACGAGGTTACTTAATTATTGGGCGGAAAACTCAACATTCGCAATAGTCCTGGCGAGTCGTATGCATGTAAATCGGGCTGGTTGACTACCACGTGCGCTTGTCCGTTTCCTTGTGCCGATAATCACTCGTTAATGGGTCCTACCATTGGTTACGTATTTATTGTCTTAAACCCCCGCGTGATTTGGATTATTATCTTGGCATGGGAAAGCTTCACCTTCGACATACGTTTTCCCTTCATCTTCGCAGTTGAGCTGCGCAGTGTGTTCAGTATTGCAGTCAGCTGTTGCCACGCCCCCCATCAGTCCCGCCGCTACTAATGATATTAATAGGTATTTCATGTTTTTTTCCTCTTTTTTATAAGTCACACTTAACATTATAGATAAAAAAATCCTATTTTTATTTTAATAGTTAAGCTCATGTTTATAATATCCTTTTTACCCTAATCGGAGCGCTGATTACAATGAGAGCTAATCTTTCTTCATTAATCATCTCGACTTAAACAATGATTGTTAAGCGTTATTACATTGATGTTTTTTTGAAGATCATGTTGCAGTCATGATCCATGCGACGATCGATCGATAAACTAAGAGGGATGTTACAGGTTGAGTTTTAATGAATGGGATGCGGTATCGATTAAGATCTGATTTTAAGGCGTTTAGTGAAGCTGTAACACTTAATAGACTAAAGTGACTTGATCGGGTTGATTGCGCTCAAATTGACATCGGCTTGGCTTGGGATAGCAGGTTGGAGCTTTTCCTGGTTGAATGATAATACTGAGAATATCTTGCGTGTAGGTTTTAAGCTGTATTACAAAGTTATTATCTTCTTTGAGTGAGAGGGTATTGCCGCCAGGCACTATTTGGTAACTGGTTTGGCGCACGGTTGGGTCTGCAATGGTGACGTTCTGGTAAGTGATAGTGCTTTGATTATTGATCGTGTATTCAACACCTGCTTGTGCCAATGGATGAGTTAAAAGGGCACTCATGAATATCATGGAGCTCAGTGCACTATTTATTTTTGTCACGATGATCGTCCTCGCATGCGCTGAATGAGGATTAGGATGAAGGCTGGAATAAGCATCGCAATAAGGCCACTGGTGAACACGACATGGTAGTGGTGATGACCACCGACATTGATAGAATCAGGTGGGATAAAGCCAACGATAAATGTACCGATGCAACCCAATAATCCAAGTATTGAGATGAGCCAGATCATGCCATACTTTCCGGGTATGATGCGATTTTTTTCGTGTGATGTATTTCGTTTGATAATGATAGCGGCGATAAACATGAGCACGTACATTAACATGTAGACCTCTGTGCTTAAGTCTGTGAGTAGCCAATACGAACCATTGACACTGGGCATTAAATAAAATGCACAACCGATGATAGTCACCAATATGGCTTGCACCCAAAGGATGCGACTAGGTACTTGATGACGATTTTCTTGCGTAAACCAGGGTGAGAAATAACCATCTTGACTGGCATGCAATAGGCCTTTAGCAGGAGAGATCATCCAATTAATCATGCCACCTAAACTACCCATCACTAGCATCACCGCCATCACGGGAATCATCCAATGCAAATGGTAAGCATTAAAGAATAACGTAAAGCTTTGTACAACACCGCTGACGAGTTCAATTTTCTCGGCGGGTATCACGCAGGCAATCGCCAGTGATCCCAGTATCATGGTGATAGTAATGATCACCACAGCAATCCCAATCGCTTTGGGAAATAATGATTTGGCATGATCCACTTGTCCGGAGTATACGGTGGCTAATTCCATACCTAAGAATGCGGTAATGATTGCCGTGAGTGAAATCCAGCTAGCACCATGAGCAAATGAAGGTAATACATTGTGATGTGTAAAGTGCACTGCAGATGCATGTCCGGTGAGTAACCAGAGTGCTGCCAGCAAAATAATCGCAATCATAGGGATGATCATACCACCGATAGCGCAAATACTGGCAAAGCGTGCTGAGATATTCAGACCGCGAAGGTTAAGTAGCGTGAGTGCCCAAAAGATCGCGATAATGATGATGACCATGTGGTGTTTGTCGTGTACCCATTCTGGATTAATACTATACATCGCAGTGCCTGCAATGAATGACAAGATCGTGGGGTACCAGACCATGGTGTTAATCCATTGTAACCAAACAGCAATGAAACCCATGTCTTTTCCCATCGCACGTTTTGTCCATTGGTATATGCCGCCTTGGCTAGGCATAACAGCGGATAATTCGGCAGAAATCAGCGCTGTGGGAAGTAGAAAACACACCGCTCCAAGAGCAAAGAAAAAGAGAATTTGCGAACCAAATAATGCAGAAGCTGGAAGGTTGCGGATGCTATCTATCGCACCAGTAATTAACATAGCAAGGCTAAATAAGCTGAGTTTTTGTGCGGTACTGGATGGTTGCATGTGTGAACCTTTTTTAAAAAAAAGCAGTCTACCAGGATTCTCTGGCTGAATAAAACGCTGTTTGAGTGAGTGAATGTTAGTCACGCTCATGGATACAGTGATCTGAGACGTTGACTAAAGACGCGGGTAATGGTTGTAATGATCGGTGGTTGATACTTGAGAAGGCTTGTATTCCGATGAGACTATTGGTGTGGAAGATAGTATCTGCTTTATCCAGGTCATCTTGAGTAATAGGACGTATGTCAACAGGCAGACTATCTTGGCACTGATGAATAAGACGTTGGCGTGTGATGCCAGGTAGGGCTCCGTCAGACAGTGGTGGCGTTATCAACTGTTGATTAAGCCAAATGAAAAGATTACCAATAGAGGTACAGCACACCCGATCACGTGTGTTTAAGAGTATCGCCTCATCAAACCCTCTTCGTTTTGCGAAGCGTTTGGCCTGTATATGCTCCATGTAATGCGTTGTTTTATAGTTACTAAAGGTTGATCGATCATTCACATAGAAGGGGGTAATGGTGATACTCGCCTCTGTTTGTGTATTTTCGCGTTTGTAAAGGTAGGCAGTGATCAGAAGTTGCGGAGTGCAATCGTTCACTAGGAGGCCGCGTGTCTGCGTACTTCGGGTGAGCGTGATACGCAGAACGGCTTCGCCTTGGAGCAACTGGTTGGCATGCAGTACATCATGAGTCAGTTGACGCATGTCCTGATTTGGATAATCAATACCGACTACGTGGGCGCTTTGTCTCAACCTTGCTAGGTGTGCGTCAAAAAATTGAGGCTGTGCGTCTCTCACTAAAAGAGTTTCAAACACACCTTCGCCTAATAAATATCCTCGATCTGTAGCACGTTGATCGTGATTTGCGGGTATCACACAATCATTGAGCGCGATAAACATACTTGTGACTCTTTGTTATTCGTGGTTGTAGACAAGCCCGATGTACGATTGCAATGTTGTTAGTCCATTTCAAAAATGGGTAACGGTTTCTTGTCGAGTAAATGATTTTTCAGTGGTGTGTATTGTGGAATGCCATGCTCAAAAGGCTGAGGCGCTTGGCCCTCGATTAGAGGCTGCAAATAATCTAAACACGCTTGAGTGACACCAAACCCATCCTCATGAATAAAGTGAGGTGGTAACATTTTTTCAATGTTAGCAACACTACTCAATGGCACACTTCCAATGTTCCACTGGTAGGGTGTTGTTGACAGACGTTGGATTGTTAGCATCACGTTATTGATGCCAGATAAGGCCAATTCAATCGCAGCCTTGCCTATGGCGCAGGCATGATCGAGATCAGTTTCAGAGGCAATGTACCGTGCAGAGCGTTGTAAGTAGCCAGCGACGGCCCATTGGTTTTTTATGCCAAGTTCCTGGGTGATCATGCGCGATAAGTGTGGCGCTATTCCTCCTAATTGAGTGTGTCCAAATACGTCACGTTCCAGTGATTGAGTCAGAAATTGGCCTTGCTCATCACGCAGTCCTTCAGAAGTGACAATCACACAATGGCCTTCTTGCTCTACCGTGCGTTGAAGCTTGTTAAGGAAGTGTGATGAGTTAAAAGCAACCTCTGGTAAGAGGATCATGTGTGGTGCATGAGTTGCCCCTCTTTGAGAAAGCGCAGAAGAGGCTGCAATCCAGCCTGTGTGTCGACCCATCACTTCTAGAATGAATACCTTTGTGGATGTCTCTGCCATACTTTTTAGATCCAGTGCAGTGCCTTGAATGGAGGATGCAAGGTACTTGGCCACGGATCCAAAGCCTGGGCAACAATCCGTGTGAGGGAGATCGTTATCAATGGTTTTGGGAAGACCAATAACGGTGAGCGGATAATTTTGATGTGCAAAGAATTGTGAAATTTTATGAGCTGTATCTTGAGAATCACCACCTCCGTTGTAGAAAAAATAGCCTATTTGATGTGCCTTAAAGACCTCAAGCAAACGTCGATATTGCGTGTCGTCTTGATTGGGGTCTGTTAATTTATATCGGCATGAACCAAAAGCACTTCCGGGTGTGTGTTTCAGCTGCTCTATACTCGAGGTGCTTTCTAGACTGGTATCAATCAGTTCCTCTCGAAGTGCGCCAACAATACCATTTTTGCCAGCATACACTTTGCCAAGCACAGGGGATGAGGTTGCTGTTTGGATCAGTGTTGCGGCTGTTGCATTAATCACAGCCGTAGGTCCACCGGATTGTGCGTAAAAAATATTCTTCGGTTTCATAACAGCAGCCCCCAAATTCAGTGATCGCCGATCATAGCATTGAGCATGACCCTTGTGCTAGACTTTTGGCCGAAATGACGCATGGAATGGAGGGTATATGCGAATTCATATCGTGGGTATTGCAGGTACTTTTATGGCGGGTGTGGCCTTGATTGCTCGTGAGATGGGTTATCAGGTCTCGGGATGTGATGATGACTTCTATCCGCCTATGTCCGATGTCTTGGCCAATGCGGGTGTCGACATCATGCCGGGATATGATGTCTGTCAGTTATCAACGGACGATGATTGGATCATTATCGGTAATGCTTATTCTCGAGGTCATCCTTATATCGAAGCGATTTTAAACGGAGGATATCGTTATTGCTCGGGTCCCGAATGGTTAGCTCGATACGTGTTATGTCGACAACATGTCTTGGCGGTCTCAGGTACGCATGGAAAAACCACAACGAGCAGTGTACTGGCTTGGCTTTTGGAGTCAGCAGATCTCTCTCCTTCTTTTTTAATTGGCGGTTCGCCTAAAAACTTTTCACAACCCGCGCGTTGGGTGGACTCTCGACATTTTGTGATTGAGGCGGATGAATACGATACGGCATTCTTCGATAAGCGCTCTAAATTTGTGCATTATCGCCCTGATACGCTCATCATCAATAACTTGGAATATGATCACGCTGACATTTTTCCAGATTTATCCGCAATACAAACTCAGTTTCATCACGTGGTACGAACGGTGCCTAGCCATGGTCGTCTTATCGTGCCGACGGGCATTGAAGCGATTAATACCGTTTTACAACGAGGTGTCTGGTCACCCTTAGTAACCTTTGGACAGGAAGGTGATTGGCAGGCGAAACGCATTGCCGATGATGGGTCTCAGTTTGAGTTGTGGTACCATTCGACCTGTTTGGGGACGGTGACATGGGGAATCTTGGGTGTCCATAACGTTGCTAATGCTTTATCAGCATGCGCTGCAGCAGTTCAGGCGGGTGTTTTGCTAGAACAATTAGTCCCTGCATTAATCAGTTTTCAGGGCGTAAGACGTCGTATGGAGTACGTTTTGCAACATCGGGGCTTAACGATTTTTGATGATTTTGCACATCATCCTACTGCAATTGCGAGTGCGTTAAGATCGCTAAGAGCAAAAGTAAATCAGGATCCTATCACGGTTTTTCTCGAATGCGGTTCACGAACCATGCAGTCAGGCGTTCATCAGAATGAGTTAGTGCAAGCGCTATCATGCGCCGATCATGTGATGTTATTGGATCATCAAGATATGCAGTGGGATGTGACAACGCTCCGTGAACAGTTGTCGTGTTCTGTGCAGTGTTACGACTCGGTTGAAACCATGTTTTCGACTTGGCAGCCAGATTTAGATGTCTCACAGTCTGCGATTTTGATGAGTAATAAAAGCTTTGATGGCTTTAAAGAAAAATGCCTTGCCCGTTACACATAAAACTGTACCTATCTTGACAGTCGTGTATGATCAGCCGATCTGAATGGATAGGAGCCTAACTTGCAATCCATGATTAATGCATTTCTTGAGTTGCGAAGCGTCATAATTTATCCCCAACAGCCTTTGATGTGTGATTTCCCTAGCTGCGAAGTAAGCAAGGATCATACCTTGCATTGCTGGAAGGTGCCGCAAAACGATAGGTGGTACTATTGCATCCGATTATTCGACTCTTCGAGGGGGTCTTATTGGTGTTATAGTGAGTTTGAAGAAGATCTTTTCCCCAATATGATTACGGTGTTAGATGGGTTGGTCGCTAATAGTCAACGTACTGATTGTAATCAAACATTAGATAGAGTCAGTGATATAAAACAGCAGTGGATACAGAAACATGGTGGTATTGCTTGGGTTTCTTTATTTGTTTATATCGTTTCGCAAATGTCTTCTTCAGAATTTCCACTAGAAGTCTCAGTTGACGTGTTTGATACTTTAGAGGAGGAGGGGTGGTCTACACAATTATCAACCCTGCAGTACCTTTTGCTTAATCAGTATTCCTTACAAGAGCGATGTGAGTGGCATGACGCTGCTGCAGATGACACGCTTCACTGTATCATTAATCTTTACTGTCACGTGATGATGATGATTGATCGGTTATTACAATATCAAACTGTGGCGTCATCAGTTGGTCAACTGTCGCGACACATTAGTGGACTTATTACTGAATCATTACGGGACTCAGATTCAATGGACACGATGATATTGACGTCAAGTCTTGCACATCATGCTAGAACTTTTTATTCAATGAGTCACCGTGATCGTTTATTGTCAGCTTTGAAAGAGTATCCATCATCCTCGAGTGAGATGATTGAGTTACCTTTTTCATCGGAGTGGCGCCAATTATTATTATCAGACGTGGCCTTAATTGGCTCATCGACCAGAAATTTCTCTGCTGGCCTCTGAGAAGGCGTGTATCATCTTGTTGTTACTGGGTGTCATTCAATGGTCAATAGCCCCATCCTCTATGTCTTAGATCCTCGCATGAGTATTCGTTCAATATTTTTCTCAAATAATATTTTTGTATGGTGCTAATGATTAAAACCATTTGTTAAATGCTAAAGTTAAAGTCACTTCTACTTTAAATGATCGGGATGACTTCTCAAAACTCTTAGGTCAGAAAAATCATTACCGTCACAAACAAAGGTTTCAATTCAGTAGGATCTCAATCAGTACTCATAGATACGAAAAACCTAATCACTCAAAGTCAGCCACGAATGAGCCCTGAATCCTGAATGACACCTTCTAATGAAGAAGGGATTGCTCTCATTGAGTGGGGATCCAGTTAAAATTAAAAAGAGATGATTATCAGGAACTTATAATTTCAAATAAATATACGATTTTTATGGTCTATAATTTACCTAGAACTAATAAAAATTGGAAAAGAACATGAAATATTTACTCGCATCATTAGTAACTGCAAGTCTTATGATGAGTGTGGGAGTAGCTAGAGATCAGGATCAAAAATGCGAAAACGATCAACAGTGCTCGAAATATGGGTCAAGTCCTAACATACATAACATAGACTCAAGAAAAAGTGCTGCGAGTACGGACGACGTAAGGTATGGTATGAAGCGTGCATACCAGCCACATTGCAAAAATAGTAAAAAATCGATTCACGGAAGATGCAAAAAAAACTGAGAGAGCGTTGATCATGAATTCCAGTAAACACGCCTATTGATGTGTAAAACATCGTCGATCGACATATTATCGGGGTCAATCACGAAATAAAAAATAGCCGATAAAAAATTGATGTTCAACATATTAAAAAAATGAGGTGACTTGAATGAAATTATTTGGATATTCCTATAAATATGTCTTATCAATAGTTATGATGTCGTGCTTTTTAATCTTGTCAGGCTACTCATCACCATCATCAAACACATGCCCGACTCCAAAAACAACATTGGAGTTTTACTGGGTATGCGAACCCTCTCAGTTAAACTCCATCAATATTAAACATCAAGAATTAACATACAATGGCAAATCGGTTTGTCTAATGCAGCCACCCGTATTAACTAGTCAATCATTTATAACAATCAGCGATAGATCAGAAGGTGACATATTAGGCGCGGAGGTCACGTTAAGTGATGAAGCCAACAAGGCATTTAGAAAAAGTACTTCGATGGCAAAGGGTCGACAACTAGCGATGGTATTAAAATCTTCAGCAAAGACAGATACATCTGAATCATTCACCCCATCATCCTGCAAAGATCAAACCACCGTCCTCAATATAGCAACAGTTCGCTCAGAGCTAGGTAAAACCCTTATACTGGGTGGTTGGCAATCACAACAGCAGATTCAGCAGTTGATCGCTAGCATGAAACAAGCACAGGTGCCATAAGCCTCATAAAAAAAATGACGATTACATATGAGTATGGATGTTGATAACGTAACATCAATATCATCACTGCTAGACCAGTAAAATCCAGCTATCGTCACTGCGTCTATTAAAAAACAGTCTGTATGGATAGGAGCACGATAATTATGATCAGTAATAGTAGTAGAATATTAAATACACTCATCACCCATCGAGTTTAGTATGGTCAATTTAATAGTAACTATTATTTAAAAAAGTATGGAAAAGATCAAAATATGAGGTAGAGCAGGGTGCTAAGTCACACTATCTCATAAAGGCTTTTGGAGTGTCTGCAGTTTTCAATGGGAATATTGATGTGTCTTAGTTTTTAACCAAGATAATGCAAACACCATGAGAGTTATTTAATGTGTATAGCGTTACTGACTCAGTAAATGCATCAGCTGAGGGTCATTTACCATCTTATTAAGAGCGCTAGAAATCACAGCGTTAATCTTCGCTTGATCTGTCGCTATCGAAGGAGCTGTTAAGACTTTAAAGTCCATATGAGATTGGTATGTGCGTGAAAGAGTTTCACGCTCAGCATTGGCTTTTACGGATAGGCTGCATGAGATGTGTATGGTGGTTTTTAATGTATCCGCATTGTCGTAGCGGTATTTTAAAGAATTTAAGCTAACCAATAAATGCCTCGAAGCATCATTGCGCACAGGTTTAAACCCTTGAGTCTGCAGCGTCGAGATCACAATACGGTCCACCATACCTTGTAAGTTATTTGTGAGTGTGATTGCTCGGTTAGGGTCGAAATCACTAGCCCGGATTCCTATTTGGTGGCTTGGAACTCGATTAAAAACTTTGACAGCAATGATTTGTCCTTTTCCTATATTTGATGGCGCAACAGTCACATTAGGTGTGAGTGTGAGTTGTTCGTGGGTTAGGCTACACCCAGTCAGTAAGGTGCTCAATCCTAGCGTTATCAGGAAGGCGCTTTTCAGATGTGTCATAGATTAGGTCTCTTTGGTATTCAAGTGGGGTGATCCCAATCATTAAAGGTTGATTAGGGTCAGTTGACACTATGATACATCAAAAACCTTAAGAAAAAATTAAATTAGTAAACAAATTGGCCACTTGGTTTGGGCGTTTTATGAGGAAAAACATGAATTTGGTGAAAAAAAGCTCAAACTTCAGATTTCCTTAATGTTGGAAGAGTAAGATAGTACTTAATTATAGGGCGTATTAGATCATGTTGAGATGATCATCAAAATACCCTATCCATCGAGGTGTGTCATGCCAAATAAACAAAACAAGACCGTCGTTATCTTAGATCTGGATGGAACAACCATCGAGAGCGGTCAGCTAAACATGCCCCTTATTGCGACAGTGAAAGCGCTTAGAGATAAGGTTCTTGAGCAGGGTGGTGATTTTGAATTAAAAGTTTTGACGTCACGTAGTAAAGATCACTTGGTGCAATCTAGTCAAATGGATTTTTCCTGGAAAACCAGTGTGCTATTCGATAACTGTAAGGATCAAAGTGCGTATTTGCGTGCAATTGATGTTGCTCATCAATCACTGCGTTGCAATACAGTGAGCGATATCATTGCGACATTGGGAAAACTGGGTTTAGACATAACAGCAGATAATGTGATTGTCGGGGGAGATATATGGAGAAAATTTGTCCCCATGGTAAACTCTGAAATCGATGACTCTCAAATCGCTTCTCAAATCGCTGAATTAGATCTTAAGCAACATTTCGAAACATTCCAAGCATTTGAAACTTTACTCCACGACGAAATTTTTAAATCCCTTTCCCAGTTAGCTGTGGAAGATCACTACAGCAACGTGGTCCCTGTTTATCAGTTTTTATGTAAAAATAACGATCTAAATATTAGCAAGTATGTTAAGAATAAATTTAATGACTTAACTGTAAATAATCTTTTTAAGGGCTTATATGCAGACTACATATCTTTCATGAATACAGATGAACAACAAGGGTATAATCCAACTAGTACTATTCTCGATTCACTGAATGTTTTAACGCTTAGAGAATCTGATAAGGATGATGGTGACAGACAACTATCCGAGAATACTTGTGAGTTTCTGAAAGGATTAATCAATATTTATCAATCACCATCACACTCGGCTATGTCTAGCTTCTGGCGCACAAAATTATTAAAAGAAATCATTGAAAAATTTGCAAATGATCATGGTATTCAATACCAGGATCCCGGCACTCAAGAATGGAAGATGCTATCCGAGATACTTCAGCTTGAAATGAGTTCGGATGATACGAATGATCCAAGATTACTTCGACCAGCTAATCGGGATACTTCGGAAGTAGATAAAAAACTTGATGTAGTTCAAAAAGCCAGTTACTTAAAATACATTGCTTCACATGAGGATGTCTGCAATGTAATTGTATTTGACGACAAAACACTGATTCTTGATGCGATGGGGTGCGACCAGCATCATGGAAAAAATACACGAGTCCATGTTGATTACACACATAATACTAATAATATTAAAATATATGAAGGTGATGAGGATGCGAATGAAATTAAAAGCATGTTCGACCATAAAAAAAGTGACTTTTCTGCGACTGAAGATTTTTGTTTTTCTGGTATTAGCGCATGGTTACAGCAGCAATATAACGGTGAATTATCAATAGTTACATTTGAAAGAATTGAAGCATCTTCGATTCCTCAGTATCGTTGTCGTATTAGTCAGTCACCAAAAACATGGCTACAATGGTCTAATTATCAGGTTGATATCATGATTGCATGTGATGCAGATAAAATCATTATCACACCTGCTGAGGACGCGGAAGGCAGTGATCATCAGAAGTCTTTTACACAACTTTTTTTAAACGATGATGTTCGATACTTGAATGACGGTCGGCATACTCAGGCCCTCAAAGCCATAACGATTCCAATAGTATCAGGATCTATTGGTGAAACTACGAGCCATGATGTGGAATTCACACAACGAAAGGTAGAAGTAGTACATTCTCCAGCGGCATCAGCATTGGGTACCACTTATACAGCAATACCACGAGAGGATGACGATGGCAGTTTACAGGTTTTCACCCTCTCCGTGACACACAAAAACTCAGAGGATATTGAAATTGCTGTTCATCCAGAAAAAGATTTAACAAACCTAAGTGCACGTAATCAATTTCTATCTGATCGACTCGGCGATAAGGACTATTTAACGCAATTGAAGTTTACGGTTAATCAGATATACCAATCATTAGAAGCTTTAAATAATGAGGATGATCTTAAAAAGATACAAAAAGGGTTGGAAGACATTAAAGCTCAATATTCTCCTCAGTTTATATTACTTGAAAAACGGCTTTATCAGGAACTGAGCGAGCTACAATCTGAAGGTTATATTCCATCGGGAGACAATGGGACAAACTTATTCGAAAAGGTATTGTGTCAAGATGTATCTATAACATTAAGAAATCGGTCTCAAAAAAAATACGATTCTCTGGAGGAATATCTTAGAGATGAGCAAGACGGTTTGGAAAAAGCGAAGCCTGGATCATACTATAAGGAGATGCCAACCATTGACGTTTTAAAGGAGTTAAGCCAATCACACTACCTAGGAAAACTTGAGGAAGACACAGAGCAAGACTATGAGAATTGGTCAGCTTTATCTAGGGATTTTCAGATAGAGCGCTTGGTGGAAATGGTTAGGACTCCTCAAGGTACGTATGATTCATCTAATAATGATTTTAAAGCGCTTCAATACCTTGTTTTAGTAACGGATTTACATCAGCACGTTTCATCATTTTTCAGAAGTGAATTAGTGTCACGGATTGGCCATTGTAAAGACTCATCTTATGCTTCAGTAGGTGATTATCGTAATACTTATGATCAGCAAGGAGCCCGTTTCGACATCTTCAATGCTCGAATGAACGCCCTACGTTCCCCTTATGATCAATTTGCTCCACGAGGAGCTGTAAAGATCACGGTGGGTCGAAACTCTCTTAAAGAATCGTACAATAATCCCCTTACACTTCAGCAAGAAAAATATTGGACAACGACGCGCATTGCGTGCACTGTTGGTCTGGCACTTTTATCGATCGCTGTTATTGGAGTTGCAGCAGGAGTTGTAGCAGCTACTCACGGAGCTGCGTTACCTTTAATTCCTGCGGTCATCGGTTTTTTCAGTAGCGTCACTACCATTGGAGTGACAGCAGGAATAGGTGGTTTGCTAGCTGGTGTTATGGGTTACCAAATGTTTCCTAAAAAATCAAAACAAGCATCAAAAATTAGTAGTAAAGAAATTCTCTCTAAACCGGGTTCGAAAAAGAAAACTCAAGGAGTAAATCTTCATGAGTGCTCTCAAGTAAGATTAAAATACCTGTTTTTTGGTAAAGCATCAGATTCGACCGAGGAGATCAGAGACTTCATCAAAAATGACCATGATCTTTTTAGTAAAGTGTGTCAGTCAATGGATGAGGAAGTCAGCGTAGACAAGAATTTCTTGGAATGTGACTTTATAGATCATCCTCAATCAATATTGCCATGCTCGCTCATTGATAAAGGTAATTCTTCTGTAAGTGGGGGGTATAATGCGATTAATCCATCAGATTTTACGATTGAGCCTGTTGAATTTGCGCGATTTTTTTATGAGCAATTAACTTCATCTAAAGATGGCACTGCTGAGAATATTAATATTATGTGTCAGTCTGATTTAGTCAAAAAAGAGATGGTTTTATTTTTATTGGCATCATTTCAGAAGCCATGTGCTTTTAGCCCGACGAATAAAAAAATTGCCAATGCCATATTGAATAGTGACTATTTAGAACAACTGATTGATCTTGACGGTCACAATGAATACTTGATGCAAGCGTCATTATGGATGCAGAATATTCAACAAATTGATAATCCTCTTTTTCGTGCTGTCAAAACAAAGCTCAATGTCGAAAATGAACAATTAGGTTATGATTTAGCCAACTACAGCAATCATTTGCCAGAATACGTGTTGCGTCAAGTTCTCACTCATGAGTCGATGGCCTTGGGTGATCATCTTCCGTGTCACCAGAAGTATGTGTATTTAATCAGTGAATTATTAAGCAGTGACTCTTTCGATCAGAGTCAGCGCCCACAAGGAATAACAGCTGCTGACCAAGCATTATCACTTCATGCCGTACTGATTCATCAACAGAACAATCCAGATGTTAGACTCAATAGCACAGCCGTGTTTGAAATTTTAGCGGTATGCCAGACAGCTACTCCTGAAGCTATTGCGCATAGTGATGATCTTGCCGAGCTGACGCTAAAAGCGTTATGGTCAGGAAAATTAGATTTATACACCGACAAAGAAAATCGCTTGGAAAGTCTATTTTCTTTTATGAGTGACTCTACATTATCTACACGTGTATCAAAAGCGCTAAATGATTATGCATCCACTAATAATATAACTCTGAATTATACATTGATGTGTCAATCGCTAGCTGGCATCAAAGATATATCAGGTAAAGATGCTTTTCACGAAACGTGTGCGAGACTGCTTGCGTCCATGTTCTCTAAAGATAATGCTACTCTCACGAGTCCAGATGGCTGGTTTGAGACATTCGATTTTAGTCAACCTTTAATGGATAACTCTAATTCCAAAAAGCCATGGCCATGGGTGATCGATACTTTTTTATCGGGTCAAACTACCTCCGAGGTTTTCGAAGCTCTCATAACGAATGATCAGATCTTGCTTGCAGTTAATGACCCACAGAAATGGCAGTTCTCTAATTCTTTCGTTGGGAAGCTAGGTGGCTGGTTGGCTTCACACGACCTAAATAAGGATAATCCTTTTGCTAAGTATTCAGAGACTATTCAAAGTCAGTTAGCAATCTTGCTTTCTGATCCTACATTGCAAAGTCTTCTAGCAGATTTGGGTGATGAGCATGTAAAACAATTCATGAAAAAAGCGCAAGAGGTTGAGATTAGAACAGGTGGTGCAGTTTCAAGTATGGGTATGTTTGGCAAAAAGGTGCCATTAGGTCAAAAACGAGAAATTGTAGCTTATCCCGCTCTAACATCACCGCTGCTTGACCCTACGAATTAACTCTCACGAGTAAATATAGTTATTTAGAGATCTTGAATATCTATCTATAACACGGCTTTGTATGCTGACATTGTTTTAAAATCTTCATTAAAACACCTGATCATGCTACTAATTATTAACGTTCTTATGATGAGTCACTATGAAGGCCGCTGGAAAATGGTATACATTCATCTCAAATGAATGACTTCCAGTCATCAATTCACATGGTAGGACATTGATTTTTTCAATAACTTGTATGCGATTATTCTGAGTTATGTTTGATTTAAAGTTGTACTCAATAGCTTGATGATGAGTGATTTTTGTGAAAATATGGCTAATATATTATCTTGCTCTTCATTGGGGTTAATCCATGCCTAAATATTCTTTTCGTGACAGTCGCTACTGGCAGTTACCGATACTGGCCATTGCCGCTGCGGCTCTTCGACGTAGCCAGGTGGTATCCAGTGAGTCTAGCTCTTCAGATGCTCAATCTGAAAAATCCAATGGGTTTGTTTGCTTGATGACAACGGCCCATGGTCATAAAGCGATGATGAATCAATTGGCTAAATCCCTTAGAGAAAAAGATATTAAGGTCACTCAACAATGTGCGTTAGAGCAAAAAAATCCAAGACTTCATCGATCTGAAGTAGGCGATATCTCGGTCATTGGTCGCTGGTCTGGAACGGAGCCTCCATTTGAAGTTGATCAGAGTGGATCTGATCATAGAGGAGAGCACTGGCTTCTCAGTGATTTTTTCTATCAACCCCCGTCGTCATCGTCACAACGACTGGAACGTCAATTCAAAAAAACGCCACTGACCTTCAAAGGTCTATTGACACCGACAGTAACGGCAATGGTTACTGAGGAAACTCGCGAAGCTGGAATTACGGATAACCAAGTGATCCCTTATGGTTTGCCACCTCACATCAAGCCCATAGAGCCATATTCACATTCACAGTATTCATCGCTGATTAAGGGGCTAAACATACCTGAAGAGAGCACGCTGTTGTTATTCTCTGGAACGACATTACCTCGTTCTGCTCATGAGCAGTGGGCTGATGTTCGCTTTCTGCGTTCGTTGTTATCGTCCATGAGCACGTATTATCAAGACAATTATCCGGTGGTTGTTATTTCACTGCATCCAGGGCGTACGGATTATGATGACTATTTTAAGCACTTACTAAATGTCGTAAAAGACTTCCCTCATATCTCAGTACGAATCCCTATCAATAAAAAGCTTTCTGAGAAGATTGCATTATCAGGTTCTAGTTTTGAGAGTGAGTGTGTTATTTCAAGTGAAGAGCATCAGCTTAATCATTTACTTCCGCTTGCTCACGGCGTTGCACAGGCAGTTCCCGGAGCTTGTATCAACCAGGCATGTATCAGTAAGGTGCCAACATTGATCGATGGGGAGAACGCACCGGTCAAGCCTATTCTGCCAGTAGGGTCTAACCTCCGTTCTTTTTGGCATGAAATTACTCAGTTTTCTCAACAGCAGAACGTACATAAATCCGGTGAAGATCTAAAAACATTTGATAGTGACTCTCTAGCAGAAGAAATCATTCGTCGTATGAAAAGATAATTACGCCTATTTCGTTACGCAAACTGTTCACTGCGCTTTTTTTGCATCAAATGTCTTATTGTCTTAATAACGCATTAGAGGCGCTGTCACTTATTTGATATGTCTTGATAAAAAACCTTGCCAAAAGACATGATGATAGTGCTCAATTCGCATCCTTTCACTTAGTTGATTGGATGTGTATGCCGGATTCCATCCTACCAATGAGCGTTCTTCTAAGCGACATAAATCTTCTTTTCCATTTCAAGGTTTGTCATCCTTGTTCTCGCCGCAAGTCACTGTATCAGTGATCCCATGCGCTACGAATCAGCTAGGGTTGTAGTGTCCCGCAGAGGTACATGCTGTCTTTGCCCTCAGTTAGCCCATGAATATCAGTGTCTTTGTACGTAAGTACGATGATCTGAATAAGACTGGATGGCCATTGAAAAAACTCATAAAAGAACTATTCGGTCGTCGTACAAATTATATTAGATAGACATCTTAAGGCGTAATTGAGAGTACTGTTGTTGAAAGCTGACGGTGTTTTTGATTATGTTCTAAAAAATGATAATCTAGCTCATGAAAGGTTCATTAATCTTAAGAATAATAATCATGAAGCGCACTAGAAAACTAATGGAGTGGTAAGTATCACCTATGGAAAAGATAAGAAGTATACCTGAAAAAAATGATCCACTTTTTGAAACTCGGGATTCACGACTAAAAATTGGCTTTTTAAAAGACAATAGCCTATGGAAATCCGCACATGCTAATTTTAATGAAAGCTCTCTCGAAATTCTAGGGCATTCAGTAATGATGGACTGGGAAACACCCTACATGAAGGCTCTTGCTGAGATTGCTGTGAGAAATGGTGGTGTAGTACTTGAGCTTGGGTTTGGAATGGGGATTTCTGCAGGTTTTATAAATCAGGCTGCTATTAAAAAACATATCATTATCGAAGCCAACCATGAGGTATACCTAAATGCCATTAAGTTCGCAAACTCCACTCCCAACAATGTCGAAGTAACTGAAGACCTCTGGGAAAAAGTTATCGACGATATCCCAGATGCCAGTATTGATGGAATATTATTTGATACTTACCCCCTCTCAGAACTTGAAATACATAAAAATCATTATCCATTTTTCAAGCATGCTTATCGCATTCTGAAGCCTGAAGGCATACTGACATATTACTCAGATGAGTCTGATACTTATAGCGAGGAACACCTTACTAAATTATTAGAGACAGGCTTTAAAAAAGAAAATATTCATAGTGTAATAATCGACGTGGAACCACCTAGTGACTGTGCTTACTGGAACAAGAAAACATTCTTGGCTCCGATAATTGTGAAGTAATGCTGCTGAAAAACACAGTTCTTAAGTAAACAAAGAAAATAAGAGATTTCTGTGTGAGTTAGAAGAGCACACTAATGATGTAATATGTAACTCATAAAATTTATTGGTTTTTTTAACGATCACTACCCTGGTCTTTTTCATGGGTTTTATGAATATTCTTGTGATGATCGAACGTCGTTAATGATTGTTCTTTAATGATCTCCATGAGTTTAGGATTAGTTAACACCTTTCCTAATCAAGATCAATACTCGCGATTTAGTCGATGTTTGCTGCTAGGACTGACTTTTTCTAATCGTTAATCGATTGTTCGTATCTTTTCTTGATGATGATGCTTGATATCTTTATGATTCAAACCGTTTTTTAAATGCGAAAGTCAAAGTAACTTTTACCCTAAATGATCGAGATGATGCGGATGACTTCTCAAAATCCTTAGGTCAAAAAACCATTACCGTTACGAACA
>MDTC01242056.1_pt1 | contig 18069 bp, 16 predicted proteins | sample 811181 | NCBI WGS metagenome assembly MDTC01 (sample SAMN05326644, study PRJNA326480) | marine metagenome | isolation source: seawater | place: Pacific Ocean: North | collected 2011
AGACATCCACCGCACACCGTTGCCATGGATGAGGACCCATTTGATTCTGTGATGTCTGAGACAATTCGAGTTGTATACGGCCAGCTATCTTGCGTCGGCATAACGCCCAGCAATGCGCGCCTAGCAAGGGAGCCATGGCCTATCTCACGGCGCCCAGGTCCACTTGGCCGTCTGGTTTCCCCTACTGAGAAGCCTGGAAAGTTATAGTGCAGCATGAAACCACGCTTTACCATACCGGACAGGCTCTCCATGTCTTGGCCTTCACGCTGACTGCCCAAGGTGGCACTGACAAGCGCCTGTGTCTCGCCTCGGGTAAATAGAGCCGACCCGTGGTTATGTGCCAGTAATCCGACCTCGCACTCAATGTTACGGACGGTGTCCAGAGTGCGGCCATCGGCCCTTTTTCCGGAGAGTATCCGTCTCCTGGCGGTTTGTTTAATCTCTCGGTTGATGAGGTCGGAAATGAGATCGGCCGGATAGTCTGAGACATGTTCAAGGGCTGCTGTGACCAGGTGGTCGAAGGCGTGCCGCCGCGCTTTTTTATCCGTGAGGTCAAGCGCATCATTCAATGCATCTGCAATCGAATCTTTGACTTGGGCTGTGGCCTCGTCAGGGAATTCAGGTGTCTGAAATTCAACTTTTGTTTTTCCGACATCCTCACGCCATCGTTCGAGCTGACTAAAGACCGGTGCCAGGAGGTTAGCGGCATCGCCCAGTAACGTTGTGAGTTGCGCTTCAGTACCCTGGATCGAGTCGCCTTCCATCATGACCAGGCCGTTTGGACTAAAACTAACGACTAAGTCAAAGTCGATGGCAATGTCTTGGACTTTGTCAGGAAAAAGGTGAGCGTGGCCATCGCGTAACTGAAGAGTACCACCAAGAACAGGCCCATCGAAGGGGACATCTGAGAGCAACAAGGCCGTCGAGGCTGCGATGATGGCTAAACCGGCTAAATCACTTCTTTCGTCTGCGCTGTAGACGGTGACCGTTACAACCGTCTCTTTATTGAAACCCGATGGGAACAGGGGCCGGAGTGAACGGTCGATGAGTCGACTCGTCAGCGTTTCATGCTCTCCAGCCCTGGTTTCACGCCGAAAGAAATTTCCTGGTATGCGTCCCCGACTCGCCATTTTCTCCCGATAGTCTACTGTCAGTGGTAAAAAGTCTGCTGTACTCGGGCCATGATTACAGGTCACCGTGCCTAGGACGAAGCTACCATGATGCTCGACGACGACGGCTGCACCGGCCTGACGGGCAATCCGCCCTGTTTCTAACCGGATAGACGTGTTGTCTATGCTCAGCTCTAGTTTCGAAAGCATAGGTCTTTTCCTTCGATTTTCTGACGAGGTTGGGCGATCAATATATGAGTTTTATATTGCATAGCAAAGAGTGGGGCTAGCCACAGGCTCGCTGTCTTTGGTGTCCCTGTTTGACGTGCGGTCATCATCATAGCCATGAGATGAGCCAAGATGGTAAACCCAGGGCATTTGACCCCGGGCGTCGAAGCGGCTATCGCAGCACGTCACCGAGCTTCATCGCTAAGGCCATGTTGCCTGCAATTTGGAGTTTACCCATCATGAATAGTTGAGGGCCTTGAATCGAACCGTCGACGAGGCCAACGAAGTCGCCAGAATCGATGGTAATAGTGCAGTGTGCATCTCCATTTGTGCCGCTTGACACTTCGCAGTTCTGCAGGTCGACAACCCAGTCTCCACCGTCATCGCCGGTGACGTGAAATTGATAGACTGCGTCCAACTCTTTTGCACTTGCTTGTTGTGCAGGGTCAGCTAAGCGACCGGCAATCTGCTCTTCAAAAATTTGCTTCGGTGTCATCAAAATACTCCCCAATTTAAAAATCGTTGCCGAAGGTTATGCAAGATGCTTAAGCCTCCGAAAATAGCGGTGGAACATAACGGTGACTGGCCCCGAATGTCAACCGTCAACAGCCGTAAACCTGTCCATCACTCGTCGTCTGCATGAGGGCGTCTAGATCTCGCGATGCCACGCTGACTGTTTAAAACGAAGCCCATGAATAAACGCACTGATTCAACGGGGCTGTTTAGTAAAACATCCTGCATTTCCAAAGCGAGTTTACGTCTCTGTCGGCAGATGGCCCTGAAAACATGCGCGATCTCTGCTCGATCCGATTTTGAATAACCAGACCGTTCAAGGCCTGTCGAATTGAGACCGATTAGGCGGGCTCGGTCACCAGCCGCCATACAAAAGGGAGGCACATCTTGGCTGACCATGGAGTTGGCCGCCAAAAATGCAAGTTTGCCTAGGCGCACAAATTGATGGACGGCCGAATGTCCGCCACAGGTCACTTTGTCTGAGACCTCTACATGACCTGCTAAGCTGACCTGGTTTGAAAGCGTGACCTGATTGCCTAAGCGGCAATCGTGTCCAATGTGGGCCTGGGCCATTATCAGACATTTGTGACCAATTATGGTTATCCCGCCGCCCTTAGCTGTCCCTCGCGAGACCGTGACTCCCTCGCGAAAAACATTACCGTCCCCCACAACCAGTCGAAACGGTGCGTCTGACGCGGTCGATCTGTCTTGAGCTGAGCCACCGACAACGGCAAAGGAGCAGACTCGATTGTTTTGGCCAAGATGTGTGTGCGGGCCCACCACAGCATAGGGTTCGATGAGGCAGCCGGCCCCGATGTGACTGTTTGGCCCAACAATGGCTGTCGGGTGAACAACCGCATCCGCATGAATGTGTGCATCGTGATGGATAAACTGTGTCATCGTTTCGATGCCTGCTTGGTGGCGGCTATTCTTCGCAAACGTTGCATATTTGGCTCGGCTGGGAATCCGCTATATGACTGTCCGCCTGGTAAAGATTTTGTTACGCCACTCTTGGCTGCGATACGCGCGCCGCGACCGATGGTCAAATGACCCCCAATGCCAGCCTGTCCGCCGACCCAAACATCATCTTCTAGAATCGCACCACCAGCGATGCCGACCTGTCCACATAAGCGAACACGCTGCCCAATTTGAACATTGTGGCCAATTTGGACGAGGTTGTCGATGTGGCTGCCCATACCGATAACGGTCGCAGCGACCGTTGCCCGATCGATGCACGTATTGGCTCCGACCGTACAATAATCCTCAATGACAACATGGCCAAGGTGGGGGATCAGTCCATCGCAATCGATGCCAAACCCCACGGTTCCGATTCTCGCGCCCGTACTGATTAAGCACGCCATCCCAATTCGTGTCTTTGCGTGAATCGTTACGCCTGAATCAATGGTAGTCGAATCTCCAATGACCACGTCGTCGCCGATGACACACCCCGCTGCAAGGGTTACGTTATGACCAATACGGACGTTCTCAGCAATGATGCAGAAAGGTGAAATCAAAGCGGTGGGGTCGATCATTGCCGTCTCAGCGATGATACTGCTCGGATGAATATGACCGACCCGACCCTCAATCTGAATTGACTGGACCCAACGGAGAACGGCTGACCAGGCGGTGCGTGCATTGAGGACTACCAAGCGAGTGCAGGTGTCCGGTAAATCGTCGGCCAAGGCCTGTTCTACGATTACGACACCGGCTTGGGTCGTCTTTGCTATGCCGCGCCAGCGTCCAGAGAAATAGACACTCAAATCTGTGGGACCCGCCGTCCTCAGATCGGATACATAGCCGTATGTGGTTTGTGTGCCACGTACCTCAGCATCGAGCATATCGGCCATTGTGCTGAGAGAGAAGGACGGCGTCATGCGTTTCTACTTCTACTTCTACTTCTTCTTTTTCTTGCTCTTTTTGCCCGTTGCCTTCTTGTTATAGCGGCGGATCAATTCGTTGGTCAGGTCGAGCTTTGCAGGTGCCCAGAGTACACGAGACTCATTCTTTTCGAGAATGACGAGATCACCTTCCGATTTTCCAATTTGCGCAAGGATTTTAGCCATGCGTTCCAAGATTGGTTTGGTCAACTTGGCTTCTTCCGCTGCAAGCTCTCTTTGCAGAGTGGCAAAGGTCATCTTGAGTTCTTGGATTTTTTGACCAAGTTCTTGTTCTTTTTGCTTTTTGACATCCTCAGTCATGAATGCTTTTTGTGCTTCATAACCTTTTTGCAGCTCTCGCACAGCGTCTTGCTTTTTGTTCAGCTCCGATTGCCTGGACTCCTTCATCTTTTTTAATTGCTCTTTCGCTTTCTTGCCGTCCTCAGCTTCTAGGATCGCTCGCTGCATGTCGACATAGGCCAGTTTGCTTTGAGCGAAAGTGGGCGTTGCGAATAAAAAAATGACTGAAAATAAAAGGCTTACGTTGCGCATCTGTATCTCCTAGAAAAAATTACCTATCGAAAAGTCAAAAACTGAACTCTCTTCGCCCGCTTGGGGTTCGAATGGAAAGCCCCACTCAAAACGGAGCGGACCGATCGGTGAGAACCACCTTATCCCGAATCCCCATGAATAACGCATGGCATCAATCTTATCATTCCATGGGTCCGTATATTCGAATGCATTTCCTGCATCCATGAAGAAAACACCTCTGATACCGACTTTTTGAAAAATTGGATATTCAAGTTCTAAATTGAAAATCAGTTCCTCGGTGCCGCCAATATTATTGGCGGCTGTTCGGCCAAATGGTAAGCCGCTCGAGATGATCCCAATTTCGGGACCCAGGGTCTGCCGCCTGAAACCTCGAACCGACAGTGGGCCGCCCACGAAAAATCGCTCGAAAATAGGGACGCCCTGCGCCGTTGGGCTTGTGATAAGGCCCCACTGAGTATTCAACTTGGCAACGAGACCGAAAAAGACCTCTCGGTAGTAGCGGTTTCGGAACTTATAACGGGTAAAGAGATTTTCACTCAGCAGATATTCGTTTGCATGCTCGACGCTCGTACTCGTAAACAATCCATCCGTCGGGAAAAGACGGTTGTTCCGCGTATCATAGTAAAGGGTCAGGCGCATACTGCTGGTAATGCCGGACCCATAGAGATTGACGAGATTTCGTGATGCGGCATCGTTGCCAAATCCGCCAACCTCGGCGCCTGCTTTTTCCAACTTGTATGTGCCGCTAAAACTCCAATCATCATTGATTGGGTAGCCGAGCATAATGTCGCCACCAACGCTGGTGCGGGTAAAATTTTCAAAGGTGGATTCGAAGCGATAGAGGTTGGTCGCGAAGCGGATGCGACTGTCTAGGAAATAATCGTCTGCAAATCTGATGTTGGCGATGCTTCTGATGGATGATAGCGTCGCCTGCAAACTGAGACTTTGGCCCCGCCCGAATAAATTATTCTGTGCGATTTGTGCCTGTGCGACAAAGTTTTCCAGAGTGCTGAAACCCGCACCCACCTGGAATGTACCGGTGGATTTCTCTTTGACTTCGACGACAATATCCATGGTGTCTTTCGCAACACCCCGAACCGTTCGGACACGAACGCCGCCCGGTTCGAAAAAGCCCAAGCGATTGATGAGACGTTCGGACCGTTTGAGTCCAGTCGATGAGAAGTACTCTCCTTCGTAAATCCGCATCTCACGCCGGATCACTTTATCGCGCGTTTTTTGATTCCCGACGATGCGAATTCGACCGATTCGGATTTTTGGTCCTTTGTCGATTTCTATATTGAGTGAGACCTGTTTTTCCGTTTCGCTGACACTTGTATTCGGAACCAGGTTTACGTACGCATAGCCCTGATCTTTGTAGACCTCACCGATGGCATTGATAGTCTCCTTTAGTTTTGTACTGCTAAACCAATCACCTTCTTTAAGCCTGACGCGCTTCATGAGCTCATCTTTAGGCGCCCCCGGTAAAAAATCGCCCATGATATCGACCGGCCCGGTTTGGAATCGGTCACCTTCTTCAACGGACACAGTGATGTAGATTTGAGACCGATCCGGACTGAGTTCAATGGCTGGTGTACCTATTCTGACTTTGACGTAGCCCTCGTCCCAGTAAAATTGAGAGATGCGCATCGTATCACGCTCGAAGGCATCTTTATTGTAGGTCCCTGAACTTGTTATCGAAGAAAATGCACCTGCTTCGCGAGTTTCGATTCTCTCCTTGATGAAGCTATCTGAAAGAACCCGGTTACCCACCAGCTCGATGCGCTTTACAAGAACCTTATCCGCCTCGTTTACTTTAAATGTGATGTCGACTTCATTGTTGGGCAAGTCTTTGAGTTCAGCTTTCACATCCGCTAGAAAGAAGCCTTTTTCAATGTAGAGATCCTTAATCTTCTCGGTATTTTGATTCACTTTTGTTTGGTCGAGAATGCCAAAGGGCTGTATGTCAACAACCTCCTTGATATCATCTTCAGACAGCTCGTCGTTGCCGTCTATAATGACTTTTCGAACCGAGGGTTTCTCATGAACGAGAAAGGTCAGTATTCTCTTTCCATCGACAATGGTGAGATCGACCTGAATATCGCGATAGAGTCCTAGTGCAAAGATCCGTTTGATATCCTCGGATATCTGCCTTCGATTCAAGGGCGTTTTTGCCTTAGTTTGAACGACTCTAAGGACGGCTTCGATTTCCGAACGCCGATTGCCCAGAACTTTGACATCGTCAATTTGATAGGCGCTCTGTGCAAACACGGGTGACCAGAGCATCGAGAGCACCAAACCGATTGTCCAAAGCCACCTCATTGAGCCACCATCGATTCATCGACGAGGGCGCCATCAAGCATCTCGAGGCACCTCGGCATGCTGGCTGCAAAACTCCGATTGTGGGTGACAATCACCATAGCTGTGCCGAACTCTTCATTAATTTGCTCGAAAAGGGCATGTATCTGACCACTGGTCTTACCATCAAGATTCCCGGTCGGTTCGTCGGCCATCAATAGTTTTGGTCGATTCACTAAAGCGCGGGCAAGCGCGACTCGTTGCTGTTCTCCGCCGCTGAGTTCACTCGGTCTATGGGTCAGACGATGGGAGAGTCCGACTGCATCGAGCAAGGCCTTGGCCTGACTTTCAGCGACCGCCCTAGTCTCACGCATGATCAGTCTCGGCATCATGACATTTTCGAGTGCGGTGAACTCGGCGAGAAGATGGTGAAATTGAAATATAAACCCGATTGTTCGATTGCGGAAATCCGCAATTTTCTTAGGGCTCAAACCAAAGACGTCCACGCCTTCGTACAATATCTCCCCGCTCGACGGTGCATCGAGCGTTCCTAGAACGTGGAGTAGTGTGCTTTTACCAGCACCCGATTGGCCCACAATGGCCATTTGCTCACCTGCGTTGACAGTCAGATCGATCTCACTCAGGACGTTGATGGTCTGCCCCCTGTGAGCGAAACTCTTCGACAGGTTTCGGGTCTCTAGAATCGGTCCACTGGTCATTCGGCGCTCAGCCCTTCTATGGGGTTCACGCGCGATGCAAATCGCGCTGGGTAGACCGTCGATATCATGCTCACCAAGATCGCAACAGCAATAATTGTCAGCACCGTTGAAATACGGATGTCTACGGGGATCGCATCGATATAGTAAACGTCTGTATTCAGCGGTAGACCGAGCCGAGAAAAAGCGAGGCCGATGCCCACTCCAATGCTTGCGCCTATCGAGCTTCCAAGAATACCTGTGAACAGCCCCTGGCTTAAAAACAACTTCAAAATTGAGTTTGAACTCGACCCCATCGCCATCAGAATTGCAATTTCCCGCCTGCGTTCAAGGATGGTCATGACCAATGTCCCGGTTATGGAAAATGCGGCCAGGAGAATATTGATTGTCAGGACCAGAAACATAACGATTCGTTCGATCTCGAGGGCCGTAAATAGGTTGCTGTTGCGATCTTGCCAATCGACAACGTCATAGCCATTGGGCATCAATGCTCGAAGTCTGTTGCGGACGGGGCGAGCGTCATCGAGATTTGCAACACTGATTTGAATCCCGTTGGCGACATCGCCGACACCAAGGAATTTTTGGACCGAAGTAATCGAACTATAGGCCAGACTTTGGTCGGCCTTCAAAACTTTGCTTTTAAATGCCCCTCCATTCTTAAATGGGCGGCTGCGTGGAATCGGACCCGATGGACCTAAATCACCCAGTGGTGAGATCACATTGACGTGCATGTGGACGTTCGAATAGAGATTCATGGACAGTTCGCTGCCAAGCAGCAGGGCAGGGGCATCCTGAATGGCCCCCAAATTCGGCGTTGGCAGCGCGAACTCATCTGATTCGTCATCGGATGGACGGGGCGGAGAGTCAGTCTTTGGCCCCTCACCAGTCTCAGGTGTTTCGGCCAGTCGATATGCTTTTTTGTAGAGCCAGTGTCGGCAAGCGTAGTTGGGGTCATCCAGTATTTGCATGCAACCGGACACGATTTGCTCGGGGAGTTTGTTGGCCTGCTCAATGGTCGACGTTTCGATCCCCATCAAGACAGCTGGTCTCGAATTCCCGTTGGAATCAAGAATGACTTCTGTTCGTAAATACGGGGCGGCTCCAGTAACCCCGTCGACGCCGCGGGCCAATTTCGCGATGTCTTTATAGTCTGGGATTTGAGTGCCAGCCAGCCTCGGCACGATTTGCACGTGAGCATCGCTGCTGATGATATTGTTACGCAGATCGGTGTGCAGACCGCTCATAACACCGAGCACCAGCACGACTTCGGCAACGCCGATAGTCACCATAAACGTACTAAATGCGCTGAAGACGGTCATCCGATAATAGAGCACACCAAAGAGGCTGATGACGCCGCCGAAGATGAGCAGTCCGACACCCGCAGACAAGACCGTGCGTTCAATGCCTGGCGGCATGCCCAAGAGCTGCAGACTCATCCCGCTTTTTTCAATCGCGTAGACGGACCACGAGACGCACAGTACGCCGATGAATATCAACACAAGGCCAGTGTAGAGGGTCTTTGGACGTCTTTCCTGGCGAAACAAATACCGCCATCCGACCAAGCTTTCGAAGCCGGTAGCCACAGGTTCCTATGCCTCCGGTCTTAATAGAGGAAATAGAATCACATCTCGAATGGATGGACTATTGGTCATTAACATGGCCAGCCGGTCGATGCCGATGCCTTCGCCTGCGGTCGGGGGCAGTCCGAATTCCAGAGCGCGCACATAGTCTGCGTCCATTGGGTGAGCTTCATCATCGCCACTGTCTCGCTGGGCAACCTGGGCTTCGAATCGAGAAAGTTGGTCAACTGGGTCGTTTAATTCGCTGAACGCATTGCACAGTTCGCGACCAGCGATGACCAGTTCAAAACGATCAACCAGGCCGGCGTTATCATCTTTTTTACGGGATAAGGGCGATACATCAATTGGGAAGTCGGTCACGAATGTTGGTTGGATCAACAGGTGTTCCGCAGCGGCTTCAAAGATTTCCATTTGAAGGTACCCAAGTGGCAGCTGGTCGGCCTTCTTTACCTTGAGGCGAGCGGCTGCTTCGAGTAGCGCAGGCCGATCATTTACCTGTCCCGCTGGCACCCCAGCATAGTCCGTAAGTCCGTCGTAAACAGACAGCCGCCGAAATGGTTTCTCAAAAGAAATTGTATGCTCTCCATGTTCGATTGTGTGTGTGCCATGCAAATGCATACACAGGCTCGAAAGCAGATCTTCTGTGAGGTCCATTAGGTCCTCATAGGTGGCGAATGCCTGGTAGAACTCAAGCATTGTAAACTCTGGATTATGTCGCGTGGATACGCCCTCATTTCGAAAGCAGCGATTGATCTCGTAGACTCTATGGAGTCCACCAACCACCAATCGCTTCAGATTTAATTCCGGTGCTATGCGCATGTAGAGTGGCATGTCCAAAGCATTGTGGTGGGTGAGGAACGGTCTTGCGGACGCACCGCCGTAGATGGCTTGCAGCATCGGTGTTTCGACCTCAAGGAAATCCATGTCGTCCAGATAATTTCGAATGAATTTGATGATTTCAGATCGCACCTTGAAGGTTTGCCTAACCTCAGGGTTGACCATCAGGTCTACGTAACGCTGACGATAGCGCGTCGATACATCGGTCAGTCCGTGCCACTTATCTGGTAAGGGCCTGATGGATTTGGTGAGCACTCTCAGGTTTTCTGCAAGAACCGACAACTCGCCATTACGGGTTTTCATGACCGGTCCGGACACACCGATGAAGTCACCGACGTCCATCAATGGCAGGCGCGCAAAGTCATCTTCGGCTAGAGCATGTTTGAAGCAATTTGCTTGTATCTGCCCCTGCCGGTCATCGATGACGATGAAGACCACCTTGCCAAACTTTCGTACGGCTCGAACACGGCCCGCAATGGACACCATATTCTTCTCGGACTCGAGGGTATCGTTGTCCTTCTCGCCATGTAGACTGCGAAGGTCGGCCGACAATGCGGTGACTTTAAAGTCGTTCGCATATGGATTTTGGCCGCGATTACGCAGTTCATCAGCCTTTTCACGGCGCTCTGCCATGATCTTATTTTCCATTATCTATCTCCTTGAGATGTGGGCCACAGGCGGCGCAACGTATCCCTACCCAGGTTCGATTTCAAGGCTGCTCTGCGTCGGAGTCTTACAGAGACGTACGGAATGAATTCATCCCACTGCTGGCGGGTCAAAGCTACCGATTAAATGTTCCCGGAATGCATGATTAGGAATGATTCGACCAATTCGTCTAAATCACCATCCAAAACGCCCCGTGTATCGCTTGTTTCGTGGTTTGTGCGAAGGTCTTTGACCATTTGATACGGATGTAAGACGTAAGACCGGATTTGGCTTCCAAAATCGATCTTTGCCTTGCCCGCATACAGGGCATCTCTCTCCTCGGTGCGCTTTTCTAATTCTTGCTCGTACAATTTAGATTTGAGTAATTTCATCGCTGTCGCACGATTCTTGTGCTGACTTCTTTCCGCCTGACATGCGACAACAATCCCAGTTGGTATATGGGTCAGCCGAACGGCACTGTCTGTTTTATTGACATGCTGTCCCCCAGCACCGCTCGACCGGTACGTATCTGTTCGAATGTCCGAATCATTGATTTCGACCTCAATGTCATCGTCTATTTCGGGCAGAACACCGATACTTGCAAAACTAGTATGGCGGCGTTTATTGCTGTCAAAGGGTGAGATCCGAACTAATCGATGAACTCCATTTTCCGCTTTGAAGTGTCCAAATGCATACTCGCCTTCGACTCGAAATGTGGCGCTTTTAATGCCGGCTTCATCGCCTTCCTGCTCGTCCGTCAATTCGTATTTCCAGCCTTTGCGTTCAGCGTACCTCAAAAGCATTCTGAGCAGCATCGAGGCCCAATCTTGGCTCTCTGTTCCCCCCGCTCCTGGGTTGACGCTAACGAAGCAGGACGCTTTGTCATGCGGGCCCCCTAGCATGCGTGTAAACTCCATCGCGGCGAGTGCGTCTCGGGCGTTCTTTGCAGATGCATTTGCTTCGGACAAGGCATCCTCATCCTCGGCGGCCATTTCCAGCATAAGCTCGGTATCGTCAATGCCGGTCTGGATCGAATTCAATAGGTCGATGGTGTCTTTTAGTTGAGTACGTTCACGGAGTAAATCCTGGGCTCGCTCTTGGTCGTTCCAGAATTCTGGTTGAGCACTGAGGTGATCGAGCTCTGCGAGCCGCTCGGCTTTTGCAGCAGAGTCAAAGATACCTCCGAAGTTCGAGTAGGCGACCCGCTAAGTCTTTGACATCTTCTTGGAGTTCATTGATGGACAAGTGTGTTTCGGTCATGTGGAACCCCGTTTACGCGTCTTCAATTTCCGTGGAGTCTATTCCGTTGAGTTCACAAGTCAACCGGTCAGCCCATCATAATCTCGAAAATACGCAGGCTGTCTAAATACGATTTAGTACCAGGTCGCAGTAATTGCGAACTTAAGTGAGGAGACATTGTTCGTGTCGAACTGTTGAATCTGATACGTCGCCCCAAGGCCAACAGCCAGGTCTGCGGACGCAAAAAACTCGAAGCCCAGCCCGCCGCCTGCGAGGACGCCCGTCTCATCCTGGGACGAAACATCTGTCTCTATGCCTTGGGTGATCAGGCCAGCTTCAGCACGGGCGTAGAGTCCCTTTTCAATGAAGACGTTTATGCCGATGAGCATCTCCGTTGAGTTCGTGTCAATATCGATACCGCCCTGCGTGTAGCTCTGAACCGATAAATTGAGTGAGCCATCTAGTGTTAAAGTGTCGCTTACCCCGCCCCCAATTCGACCGCCGAAGACGTAGCCGAGGTTTCGTTTGGATCCAGCAACATCCGCTTTGAAAGATGCGCCTCCGAGAGTGGCTCCATAAAAAAGGCCTTTTCGGTCGCGATAGCCATCCAGTGCATAGGATTGACCTGCGAGCAGTGTGACCACCGAAAAAACCATAATTGAGCTGAGAATACGTGTCATGTTGACCTCCTTGAAGTTGCCTGGTGTTTGCTTAACGAATATCTGAAACATTTATCACTGTAATCTTACCCGGCTTGATGATGAGCTGCCGGGTCCTTGTCTGATTTCCGACGCGCACTCGCACCAAATGTTCACCCGCCGCGAGAGCGCCATGAGCGAGCCAAAAGCGTCTTGGCAGTGTGACCCAGCTTCGCGTATCCGGTGTATCGGCCGCCGTCATTGCGCCCTCGACCGCCAGCCCGATAAGTAGACCTGCAATCCCGTTATTGGTGAGCTTCTTGCCCGCTGCTTCTCCTATGCCGCCTGCTATAGCGCGAGTCAAAAGGCGAACGACAGCTGCGGCGATCATACCGCCTTTGTATTCATCATGGTGGCTCTTTGCCGCGATGCCCGTATCGAAGGCCACGCCTGCCATCAGGGGGCGATTTCCAACCTCAGCGCTCACGCGGGTGTCTCTGGATATCCCTCGGACAAGTTTTGGGTAGTTAACCCACTTAAGTACACCCTTCAGTGCGAAGCGTTGGGCGCGGCGCTGATCTGCAGGTGACAGGGCGCCCCGTTGATTTGGATTACTGGACGAAACAATGGCCGCCCCAATAGGAAGACGCTCGGGGATTTTATAGGGAGTCATACCCGCCTGCATGACAACCACAACATAGCCGGTGTCTGGAGTGGGTGCATTAGTCTGCTTGGTCAACAGCTCATTGAGTCGGCTATCTTGGACGCCTTTGCGGAGGACCAGGCTTCTGGCCGTGTCCGCCAAGACGGGGACACCACCTGCATCTAGTGCGTCGCCATAATGCCGAATAGCTTGATTTGGTTCACCGCCCATCTCAAAGGCGATGCCGCAGAGATAACTGCCGAGCGCGAGCATCGATTTGGCGCGCTTATCAGTAATCCGTTCGAGGTAGCGGCGATTGACCAGAAATCGTCGGGCTTCGACCATGGCTCCGCTGGCTTCGCCGCGGGCAAGGTAGTTGATCATGTTGACCGTATTTAATAGGAGCTTTTCATAGGGCGCTGCCTTATAGACGGTGGCATCGTCCGAGAATAGATATTTTGCCAGCTCGCCGGCCGTGTCCTTCGTCAGATCGAGCACGTCGAGTCGTTTATCTGCAATTTGAAAGTCCCGAGATGACTCTTTGTATCGACCGAGGGCTTGCAGAATTGTTGCGCGCTCAACGAGCAGGAGTGGTGTGTCAGCGTCAGGTTTTTTGGGCAATGCGTCGGCCCTGTCTACCCCCAATGCCTTATTCGCCTCTGCCAGTGCATCGTTGGTCGCACTTGAACCCAAAGCCTTGCGGAGCCCGTCGGTCTTGGCCATGTAGCCGCCGCATCCGGTCACCATCACGCTCATTATCACACATACGAAACAGTACAGCTGTCTCTTTGTGGGAGTGCGTGAATCGGGGATAAATCTGACGCGATCAGCCTTCATGGATGCTCAGCTCCGGCGATACAAAATGATCAGTTGATTAGGCCCTTTGTCAGATTGGCTTCATTCTGCCATCGGACGGCACCCGTCTCGACTTCCAAGACGCGCATAAAGAGGAAATATTGGACGCGTCTTTCCCGGCCACTTTTCTCATCGCTCGTGTAAAGCTTACCGGTGATTATGTATTTGACGCCGATCGCTTTCCCAAGTTGCGCAGCGTTATCCGGATCAAACGCTGCTGATTGCTGCTTCTTCATATTTTCAATCAAAGTCAGTTGCGCCTCTTGGTCGATCACTCGGACGACTCCAGAGTTCGCAAGTTGGGTCTCAAATTTAGACAAGAGTGTCTTCAGCTCACCGTCGATATGTTGGGTTGTCTGATTGGTGATATGATTTATGGAGACAGAGGCCTCTTTATCCTCCATAGACCATCGCTTCCATTTGCGCATAATCCCGCTTTCCCGCAGACTTTTAGCATTTTCGTTGAAGAGTCGCTCAAGGTCTTTTTTATCTAAGCCTGTCGATAGGGTAAAGTTGTCCAGATCAGGGACTTCACTTCCGCGTACGAAGGCAGGTTGACCAGAACAACCGAGGGAAAACAACATGCCGATGGCGGCGAGCAGAGACACAATCTGAAGCTTCATTGATTACTCCTACACAGGGTGGATTGGTTGACTTAATTCAAACGCAGCATAGAGAACTGTTGGGTATGATCGCAAGAGACGTTCTACAAGCACGTACATTCAATTTAGAGGCGGGATTATTAAGTATGCCTACGACACAGGCGTTCATGGCCTTTTCGGCCCTTAGTTTTTGCCGTTCCCTTTGATATCATTGGGAGACGCTTCAATACCGATTTTGTCGAGAACAAGGTCTTCGATGGTTTTACGGCCGATGGCCCAAAGTGCATCTCTGTCGTTACAGCGGGCAAAGAGACCAAGAGGGATTCGGAATCCACCTTTATTTTTACGACCCCCACCGTATGGACGGCCAGCAGAGTCAGCGCCAAATACAGATTTGAGCCAGCCATCCGGATCGATGGTGACACTGTTCGTCCGCAGAGATCCGTCGACTACATCGCCATTTACGATGCCATAGACCAGTGCGGTCTCAACGCCCTCATGGCGAAGAAGGAAGTCTGACGTCTGTGCGATCCCATCCCGATCCTCCTCGCGGACGAAACCAACCCCGGCGAGAAGAAAGGTTCCCAAAATCTGCTTGTTGTTGAGGCCACGCTGAATAATTTCCATCGTCCGTGCTGTCACCGATTGTTTGCTGATCAAGCGGAGCAGGTCATCGTCGATGAAAGGCTGAATGAAACCCGCTGCCCAAAAGTCGAGAGGGCGTCCGATGAGCAGGTTGTCCGTATCGGTTCGAATCCCGTGCATGAGGGCGGTGGCGAGCCGCGCATGCTCGCGGTTACCGTGCTCTAGACCATGATCAGTATTCGCCAGATATTCTGCGTAGATGCTACTGGTTGCACCAACATCTTCGCGAATGTCGATGTGTTCAGCTTCTATGCCTCCCAATGACTTATGATGGTCTACGAATGTGAGAATGGGCGGCGGGCTGTCCAAAGTGATGGGCAGATGCGAGGTGTTGGTATCGACAAATGACAGGTAATCGAATCCAGACAAGTCCATGTCTTCTCTGTACTGCCGTAGGTCAGCGTCCAAACTTTTGACGAGCGCCCGATTTTCCGGATGGCTGACTTGATCGAAAAACACGATGGTTGAGTCGATTTCGTAGAAACTCGCAAAATGTCGCTGGGCGATGGCGCTCGCAATGCTATCTGGATCCGGATGCCCTTTTATCACGATGAGCAAGCGACTTCCGCGGGCTCTCTCCAAAGTCTGGACAAACTGAAGGGACATCTCACTGACTTGCTGATTCGGGTCCAATGACGCTTGGTCATCGCCCACTGAGCCGAGACCGCCTACGGTCACGGCTTTATGCTCACCACTACTCGTCGTTTTCTGTTTAGACGTCGCTGCCACAAAGACTCCTTTTCGAGTGGTTATTTGGCAGATGCGCTGCTGAACTCGATACAGTCTAGCCCTCGCTATCGCGCATTACAAGCGAATGTAGTTCAGGCAAACCGCGCGAATTTCTGCTCTATTTTTGCATAAATGTAAAGGGAATCTTATCAAGCTCAATATCTGGGTACGGAATTATCTACAGTCAGAGACCATGCATCTATACCTCCGTTGAGGTTGAGCAGTTGGTCAAACCCCTGGCCCGATAGAAACAATGCGGCATGCATGCTTCTGATGCCATGATGGCAGATGACCAAAATTGGACCATCGGGGATTTCGTCAATCCGTCCCTGAAGTTCTTGCAAGGGAATGAGGTGGCTACCATCGATATGAGCGAGTTCGAATTCAGCACGCGTTCTTACGTCTAGTAGATAAACGTGTTTGGACTCTTCGATGAGCTTGGCCGCTTCAGTGGCGGATACGCCGGTTACGTTCATTGGCTTCGTTTCACTCCATCGACCCGTGACCATTGGGTCGGCTCGTTAAAAACTCGTATCGATTGTGCAGCGTGCCTCGGCTCGCATGCGTGATGATCTGAGTGCCACGGGGTTCGCGGCCTCGCAGCATGAAGCACAAGTGCTGTGCAGTGATCCGAATGCAAGACCCGTGTGCTCGCAGGTGCTCCATAAGTGCGTCTGCAATGGCTGTCGTCAGCTCCTCCTGGAGAGATAAACGCCTCGATAGAGTTGCGACTAACTTTTCGATGGTCCCGAGGCCTACGATGCGCCCATTTGGTTCATAAGCCACATCAACGCGACCAAAATAGGGCACAAGGTGATGAGGGCAGACGCCATGAAATGGAATGCCAACTAAGCTTACGATAGCTCCATTGGTATCTTCGATATAGTCGCGAAAAAGGGTTTCAGGTTCCGTTCTGTAACCGGAAAGCAAGTTGTCTCTCCAGAGTTCAGCGACTCGACTCGGCGTACCGACAACTTCGGGATGGCCGGTGACACCGAGGGCGTCCAGTAGGTCGGAAATCGATTTCTCCACGGCCGAAAGTGTCTGATTGCCGGCGTTCAACATGCGTATTCCAATCGCTTGTGTTCAAGCGCGTCTATGGCTGCACGGGACATCCCGCAGCAACCCAATGTTCGTTGTCCCATGGGCGTATGCAAGTCTGACCCGCCCGTCATCAACAATCCAAAGGTTTTCGCAATCGAGATTAAGCGTTTACGATCTGCGCGAGTGTGGGCTGGATGCTGCACCTCGATTGCATCTAATCCTTCATCCTTCAAGGCCTCGATCCGAACAAACGCTTTGTCCACTGCGGCGTGGGCCAGCGACGCCACTCCACCCGCAGAATGAATCAGCTCAATCGCCGCGCGTGTCGTAATCGTTGATGCCGGTACATACGCTGGGCACCCGTCGGCCAAGTAGCGTTCAAACGCACTCTGTATTGTAGGCACGTGTCGGGCTTTCACGAGTGCCTTAGCCACGTGCGGACGCCCCAGGTTTCCTGTTGCGCCATCTATAATCTCGTCTGGATAGACGACTTTTCCCAACTTGCAAAGCTTGTCGCAAATCTCGTAGATGCGTTGGACACGCTGTTCTGTTTGGCGGTTGAGCGCCTTGGTAAGCTCGGCGTTTGTTTCATCGAACCCGTAGCCTAGAATGTGCAGTTCGCGGTCGGCAACGGCACTGATTTCCACACCCGACATCCACTCAACATTCTCCACTGCAGCAGCCTCAGATAATTCTTTCAAACCTGAGACCGTGTCATGGTCTGTGAGCGCGATCATGGCGACACCTTTTTTCTTCGCCAATTCAACGAGTTGGGTCGGCGTCAATGACCCATCCGACTCGGTGCTGTGCATATGCAGATCGGCCGTAAAATGATTGACTTGGGAGGTCTGAGACATCGCTGAGCCTTCACGCGTTGAGATTCACTGCACATTGACCTCTCCCATGGGGAAATGTCACTCTAAGAAGCAGTGCCTTAGTCTACCACTTTTGCGGCTGTCCTGATATTGAATGTCGCACTTACAAAAGCAGCACTGATGTTGAGCAGGTGAACAAGATGGCTGTCATGAAAATTTTACCGTACCCCAATCCGTTTTTACGACATCGAGCAAAGGATGTCGTCGCTTTTGATGCATCACTAGAAAATTTAGTCCGAGACATGGAGGAGACCATGGCCGCCGAGGACGGTCTCGGATTAGCCGCCACCCAAGTTGGCGTCGACATGAGGTTATTGATCTTGTCTCCCTATGCGTTCGAAGGTGAGTCGGGGTCGGGCAAACCCAATTTGGTGGTCATCAACCCTGAGATTGCCTGGGAGAGCGGTGAGACTGAAGTGGCCGATGAAGGGTGCTTGTCTTTCCCTG
>MDTC01248152.1_pt1 | contig 18068 bp, 18 predicted proteins | sample 811181 | NCBI WGS metagenome assembly MDTC01 (sample SAMN05326644, study PRJNA326480) | marine metagenome | isolation source: seawater | place: Pacific Ocean: North | collected 2011
ATCTTCTTGAGTATAAAATCTTTTTATTTTTATATTAGATGTAGTTTGAAAGTCCTTCTTTCTTTCCTTTAACTTTTCTTTGTATTTTTCTTCCCAATCATTCTTTTTCATAATTAAGACACCCTAACTATATTCTCTTTAGCCAAAGCTATTAATGAATCTTTATATTTACTTTCATTTAAAGACTCAATTGCCAAGATTGCCTTCGAACTATAGTTACTTGCAAACTGTAAAGTTTCTTCTACTGCATTGTTTTCTAATACAAAATTATACAGAATATCTAAATTCTTTCTATCAAAATTTTTTCTCTCTAATATTTGATAAATCTTTTTTCTTTTATTAATAGGAGCTTTTTCCAATGCAATTAATATCGGCAAAGTAACCTTTCCTTCTTTAAAATCTTCCATTGTACTCTTGCCCATTTTCTTTGAATCACCTAACAAGTCTAAGGCATCATCAATAAGCTGAAAAGATACTCCTAAATTTGATCCATACAATTTCAATTTTCTAACTTTTGATGAATCTTTTGTTGAAAGTAAGGCCCCAACCTCTGCTGATGAAGAAACGAGCGAAGCTGTTTTTAATTTTATCATTTTAAAATATATTTTCTTATCAAAATTAACTAGTCTTTTTGAAATCATAATATCAAGAATTTGTCCATTTGCTAGCTCCGAAGCTGCGTTGGTTACAGAGCCCATAACGCTATTGTTTTTGCACTTATTGATAAGAAATAATGACCTGGCCAACAGAAAGTCTCCTACTAACACTGTCGCATGATCCCCCCAAATTTTGTTTACTGACTTTAGACCTCTCCTTATCTCGGCTTGATCAACTATATCGTCATGAATTAATGAAGCATTATGTAAAAGCTCAACAGAGGCTGCTGCTGACAAAACTTTCTTGTCCACTTTTTTACCAAGCGATAAAGCTGACAAAAGTACAATTGAGGGTCTCAACCTCTTTCCAGGCTTATTAATTAAATGCTTAATTACATCAAATGACATTCTTACTTTATTAGGAACTTCTAGGTTTAATACCTTTTCAACTTTATCTAAATATTTAACAATAGGCTCTTTAATAAACACCGAATCCATTTTTGTAAGTTATCAGAAATAAGAAATAAGTCAAAAACGTTAAAAAAATAATATAGAATATTTAAAATGCTTATTTACGACTATATATTTATATTTATAATTCTAACCTTAAGCGGGCTAGGCTTACTATTTGGAGTAGTAAAATCTTTCTCAAAATTTTTTACTTTGTTAATACCTTTTTTTATATCAATTTTCGGAGCATCAAAATTTAACAATGCATTAATTGTCGAATATAGTTTTTATAATGGTCCTGGTTCATTATATATATCAGGGATCATTCTTTATATTATTTTGTATCTATTTTCTAAATTATTTTTCTTTTTAATTGAAAGTTTTCTGATTTATTTAAATCTATCATTATTAAATAGGCTAATAGGGTTTTTTGCTGGATTAGTTTTAGGGACTATTACTGGAATTATTTTTTTACTAGGTGTAAAAAGGCTCTTTAATGTTGAAACTGTTTTTTATAACAAGATTAAAGGATATTTATCTTTTTTTTTCACGATATGAGTGTATGATTCTTTTGTGGATGAAAAATTAACCGCATATCAATATCTTTTAAAGGAAAAGCTTGCTGGTAGTAAGAATAGAGAATTAATTGCATTACTAAAAGATTTAAAACTTGCTGGAAGACAAGTAAGTAAAGAATTAAATACTGGCGCTTTAGCAGGTTCTTTGGGGGACTTTACGGGTTCAAAAAATTCCCATGGTGAAAGGATTAAGAAGCTTGATTTAATAGCAAATAATTTATTTATAAAGTCCCTTGAAAATGGGGGGAACTGCTCAGGGGTTGTATCTGAAGAGAACGAAAAAATAGTAATATTCAATAATGAAAATTCCAAAAATGCCAGTTATATAGTTTTAATTGATCCATTAGATGGTTCTTCCAATATTGACGTAAATGTCCCCGTTGGAACCATTTTTTCAATCCTAAAAAAACCAAAAAATAATAAAAAATTAACTTCAAAGGATTTTCTACAAGAAGGAAAAAAACAAATTGCCGCGGGTTATATAATTTATGGTTCATCAACAATTTATGTTCTAACAGTAGGAAAAGGTGTGGATGCTTTTACTTTAGACCCACATGTGAATGAATTTTATGTTTCACACACAAATATTAAAATTCCAGATAAAGCCAGAATGTATTCTGTAAACCAAGGAAACTTTTTTGAATTCCCTCTAGCCCTCCAAGAGTACATCAGATGGTGCGAACAAAAAGATACTAAAACAGGAAGGCCCTATTCTCTTCGATATGTCGGATCAATGGTAGCTGACCTTCATAGAAGCCTCTTTAAAGGAGGTCTTTTTATCTATTCACAGGCAAAAAATGCACCGGAAGGAAAGTTAAGATTAATGTATGAATGCAATCCTATGGCATTTATAATTCAACAAGCTGGTGGCCTAGCTTCCGATGGAAAAAAAGATATTTTAACGATAAAACCAAAATCTATTCATCAAAGATCGCCTATTTTTATTGGTTCATCTGAGATGGTAAAACTAGTTAATAAATATTTAAAAAGTAAATTATTCTCTTAGGCAATAGTAATTTTCTTGTTAAGATATACATCTTGAACAGCATTAAGAATTTCAATACCTTCTGAAATCGGTTTCTGGAAAGCTTTTCGACCAGTAATTAACCCCATCCCTCCAGCACGTTTATTGATGATTGCTGTTTTAACTACTTGTGATATATCGTTATCACCAGAAGCACCACCGGAATTAATAAGTCCTGCTCTACCTGACAAGCAATTAATTACCTGATATCTATTTAAATCTATAGGATGATCTGATGTTAGCTCTGAATAAACTTTTTTATGGGTTTTCCCAAAACTTAAATCATTAAAACCACCGTTCGTTTCAGCCAATTTCTGCTTTACAATATCAGCTTGAATTGTAGCTGAAAGATGATCAGCTTGACCAGTTAAATCAGCGCTTAGATGATAATCTTTCTTATCCTTTTTAAAAGAAGAGTTTCTTAAATAAGCCCAAAGAATAGTAACCAAACCTAATGAGTGAGCATATTCAAATAACTCAGAGACTTCTTGAATCTGTCTACTACTTTCTTGAGAACCAAAATATATTGTTGCTCCAACACCAATTGCTCCCATATTAAAGGCCTGGTCTACAGAAGCAAAACGTATTTGATCATACTGATTAGGATATGTTAGAAATTCATTATGATTCAACTTAAGTATAAAAGGAATCTTGTGAGCAAATTTTCTTGATACTGAGCCTAAAACACCAAGAGTAGAGGTAACAGCACCACACCCACCTTCAATAGCTAATTTAACAATATTTTCAGGATCAAAATAAATTGGATTTGGGGCAAATGAAGCTCCTGCAGAATGTTCTACCCCTTGATCAACAGGAAGGATAGATAGATACCCAGTCCCACCAAGTCTTCCATGACTAAACAGTGTTTGTAGATTTCTAAGTACAACATTTGACCTATCTGTATCTTTTAAAACTCTATCTACAAAATCCGGACCAGGTTTTATTAAATTAGAGGAATCAATTGTAGTACATTCATGATCTAATAAATAATTAGCTTCATCGCCAAGCAGGTTTTCAACCCAGGTTAAATCATTCTTAGAGGTTTTTTTCATTCTATATTTTTATTATAAACTTTTAATCAAGGATTTCTATACCTGGCAAGCTACTCCCACCTAAATATTCTAACAATGCACCACCGCCAGTCGACATATGAGAAATTTCTGATTCTAAAACCTCCGCTTTACGAATTGCTGCAATTGTCTCTCCTCCTCCAACAACTGATGTAGCGCCCCTCCAAGTTGCCAAAGCAACTGCTCGTGCTACATGAATAGTTCCTGAAGAATACTGCTCAAATTCAAAAACTCCCATTGGTCCATTCCAAAATATATAACCTGGCCCTTTAATTATCGAATTAAATAACTCTATAGTTTTTGGTCCAATGTCTAATGCCATATGTCCTGAAGGAATACTAATATCAGATATTGAACATTGGCTTGATTTATTAAAATCTTTTGAAACAATATGGTCTATTGGTAAAATAATTTTCTCTTTATATTTATTGAATACATCTTTTACCCAATCTATCATTTCTTCTTCATAAATTGAATCACCAATACTAACTCCATTTGCTTTTAGAAAAGTATAAGCTGCCCCACCACCAACTAAAATTTTATCTGCACTTTCTAGAAGATTTCCCAAGGCAGATATCTTATCTTTTATCTTTGATCCACCAATTATTACTAAGAAGGGATGCTCAGGTGTTCTCATCATCTTGCTAACAAAACTTAGCTCCTTATCAACTAAAAAACCACTTATTTTATCAACAAAATCTTTTGTCATTCCATAAGTTGAACAATGTGCTCTATGAGATGTTCCAAACGCCTCATTAACATATACATCACCAAGTTTAGCAAGCTCTGAAGAAAATCCTAAATCATTTTCAGTCTCTTCTTTATGAAAACGAAGATTTTCAAGCATAATCACTGACCCATCACTTATATCATCTAATTTCTTAAATAATTGGCTACCGATAAAGTCTTCAACGAAAATTACTTTCTTATCTATCAATTCTGATAATCTTTTCGCAACAATGTTTAACGAAAGATCTTTAACTATTTTTCCCTTAGGTCTTCCAAGATGGGAACCCAGAACCACTTTAGCTCCAGCATCAATTAAAAAATCTATTGTTGGCAAAGCTCTTCTGATTCTATAATCTTCCCTTATTGAATCATTTTCAAGGTTTATAGGAACATTAAAATCAACTCGAACAAAAACTTTCTTACCTTTATAAAAAGACTTTGGAAAATCTGAAATTACTTTCTTTTTATTCAAGCGACATTCCAACTTTAGTTGCTAAATCAAGAACTCTAGAGGAATATCCATATTCATTATCATACCAAGCAATCACTTTAATAAAATTGTCTCCAATTACACTTGTGCCAAAGGGGTCAAACACCGCGGAATGTTTATTTTTCAGTAAGTCTACAGAAACTGCCCCATCAGGAGCAATATCAAGATAATCTTTTAAGGAATTCTCAGCAGCCTCAATAAAAGCAGAGTTAATTTCATCCGTTGTTGCAACTTTATTTATTCGAGCAACAAAATCAATCATCGAAACATTTGGGGTTGGAACTCGGACCGAAATAGCTGATAGATTTCCTTTTAAATCAGGAAATATTTCTTCAATTGCCTTAGTTGCGCCAGTACTAGTTGGAATCATCGACAATCCTCCTGCTCTGGCTCTCCTAATATCAGAATGTGGAGAATCTATTATTCTTTGGTCATTCGTATACGAATGTATCGTAGTCATATGCCCGCTCTCAAGGCCAAAATTATCGCGCAACACTTTTACAATCATAGCTAAACAGTTAGTTGTACATGAAGCATTAGATATAATATGATGGTTTACATTATCATACAAATCATCGTTAGCCCCCATTACAGTTGTAAAAATATCACCTTTACCCGGTGCTGATATAATAACTTTTTTAACAGTACCGCCTAAATGTTCTGATGCCTGATCTTTAGTAGTAAAAATTCCTGTCGATTCTACTACAATCTGGCACCCTTCATCATTCCAATTGATATTCGATGGGCTTCTTTCAGAAAAAATTCTTATTTTTCTTCCATCAATCAATATCCCATCATTATCATGGGAAATATTGTTTTCTAAAACACCAAAAACTGAGTCATATTTCAACAAATGGGCACATGTATTTAAATCTGCAATATCATTAATTGCTACAACATCAATTTCCTCAGAAAGAAGTGATATTCTAAGAAGATTTCTACCTATTCTACCAAAACCATTAATTCCAATCTTAATTGACATCAAATACCCCTTTTTTTTTAGAGAGTTTTTTAATTCTACACTCTCCTTATTAGATTTCAAACAATTGAATTTATAAAAATTGCATGATAATGTCACAATTATGAAGAAAATTAAAATAGGTATAATCGGCGCAACTGGTTATACAGGAATTGAACTAATTAGAACCTTAAGTAAGCACCCAATTGCCGATATTAAATTTGCAGGAGCAAATTCAAATTTTGGCTCTTATCTTGATGAGGAAATTCATAATTTAACATTATCAAATAAATTAAGAATTAAAAGAAACATAGACATATTAAAAATGAAAAAACTTGATTTAGTATTTTCCTGCTTGCCAAATGGTGGATTAATATCTATTTATAATAAATTAAAAAAACTTAATGTAAGAATCATTGATTTAAGTGGAGACTTTAGATTGACTGATAGATTGCATAAAAAATGGTATGGAACAAAAAGAAATAAGGGAACTTTTAAAGATTTTCAATATATTTTGCCAGAAATAAACAAAAGGAATATAAAGAAAAATCAAAATATATCTAATCCCGGATGCTATGCAACCTCTATTCTTCTTGGTCTATCACCAATTGCCCATACACTAAGAAAATCAGAAGATATTATTATAGATACTAAATCTGGAATATCAGGCGCGGGGAAAAGTACAAATCTTCAACATAGCTTTACTGAAAGTACCGAAAACTTATCAACTTACAATGTAGGCGAACATAGGCATGCCCCTGAAATAGAGGAATTAATTTATAAAGAATCTAAAAAGAAAATAAACATTTTAATGGTGCCCCACCTCCTTCCTATTAAGAGAGGGATTATGTCAAATATATACATATCCAAGAATAATTCTTTTGATTTAAATAAAATATATAAACTATTTGATAATTATTATTCAAACTCAAAGTTTGTTAAAATATCTAAGAATAAACTTCCAAAAATTAATGAAGTGCAAAATACTAATTATTGTCATATTGGCATTAAAGTTTTACCTAATAACAAAACTTTGCTTATTTCCTCGGTTATAGACAATCTAAGCAAGGGTGCAGCAACTCAGGCAGTCCAAAATATGAATCTTTTGTTTAATTTAGATGAAAGCTTAGGACTTTAAATCCTTAAGTTCTTGTTTCAATTTCTCTATTTCTTTATGAATTTTTAAAATATCCTCTCCACTAGGATCAGGGAGCTCATTATGATATAAATCAGGCGCTTGAGAGGAAAAAGATTTCCCAACTACTCTTCCTGGAACCCCAACTACGGTTGAATTATCTGGAATGTCATTAATAACAACTGAATTTGCACCAATTTTAGTATTCTGACCAATATTTAGGGGTCCTAAGATTTTACTGCCTGCACCTATAATAACATTATCGCCAATAGTTGGATGTCTCTTTCCCGGATTAGCACTTACCCCTCCTAAAGTAACTCCTTGATAGATTGTAACGTTATTGCCAATTTCAGATGTCTCCCCAATTACAACGCCCATTCCATGATCTATAAAAAAGCCGTCACCTATTTTTGCTGCTGGGTGAATTTCTATCCCAGTCAAAGTTCTAAAAATATTAGAAATTAGTCTTGCTATTAATTTAATACCTAGATTCCAAAAAATCCTAGCAATTCTATGCCAAAGAATAGCATGAAAGCCTGGATAATTTATTAAAATTTCTAATAAATTTCTCGCGGCTGGATCTCGCTCATTAACTGCAGCAATATCTAACCTGATAGTATTTAAAAAACCCATAATTTATCTAACTATTCTCAACAAATTTAAGATTATCGTCATAAACTTTTAAATAGTCATATTTAGTGGATCTTTCCACCGGTCTGCGATTGATCTCAAACGTAAGTCTTCTAAATTCCTCTGGGGGAAAATATTGTCCAAATTTACCACCAGCTGCTGTGGTTATTTTTTCTTCCATTAAGGTACCACCAAAATCATTTGCACCTGCATTAAGACAATATTGTGCAAATTCGGGGCCCTGCTTAACCCAGGAAACTTGGATGTTATTTATCCAACCTCTAAAAAAAACTCTGGCTACAGCGTACATTTTAAGTTGGTCAAGGTCAGTCGGGCCTTCTCTTGATAAACCTTTTTTATAAAGCCTAGTATCCCATGGAATAAATCTTAGAGGAACAAACTCTGTAATCCCTCCAGTCTCTTTTTGAATCTCCCGTAAAATATTAAAATGCTTAGCCCAATGAAAAGGCTTATCAACATGTCCATACATAATAGTTGAAGTTGTATTCATTCCCGCCTTATGAATTTCTTTAATTGTATGAACCCACTGGTCAGTTGTAATTTTTCCAGGGGCTATAATTTGCCTTACATCCTCACTCAAAATTTCTGCAGCTGTTCCAGGAAACGTACCGTGCCCAATATCTTTTAATTGAGATACAAAGTCTTGAATAGTAATATTCAAAGTCTCTGCTCCATAATGAACTTCAAAGGGAGAAAAACAATGAGTATGCATATCAGGAACTGCATCTTTAACAGATTTAATAATTTCTAAATAGAAGTTTCCATCAATATCTGGATGCATCCCACCTTGCATACATACTTCTGTAGCTCCATTTTCTCTAGCCTCTCTTACCTTTTCTTTTATCTCATCCATAGTAAGGAAATATGCTCTCTCATCTCCTTCAGGAGCCATAAAATTACAAAAACCACAATAAGTATTACAAATATTGGTAAAATTTATATTCCTATTTACCACATAGGTAACATCGTCACCTACATCCTCTTTTCGAATTTGATCAGCTAGAACAACTAATAATGATAAATCATTAATTTCTTTTATTGAAAATAATTTCTCAGCATCTTCCTGTGATATTTCGGTCTTATTGATCACCTTACTTAAAATCGCGACAATATCACTGGAACCAATAGAAAGGAGGTAATCTAATCCTTTCTCTCTATTCTCTTCAATATTATTTATAACTTCTTTTAATTCATTATCCATTTAAATTTTAACTCTCTTTAACGTATCCTGTTTCATCTACAAACTGTAATGCTTTATTATAAATATTATCAGTCAAAAATCTTTTATCCAAATATTCTGGATAAACTGGCAACCTTTCTCTTAAAGTAAATCCAAACTCAAAAATATTCTTTTTCATCATATCCAATTGAGGCCAAGGGCTTTCTGGATTAACATAATCAATTGTAAGCGGTGAAACACCACCTAAATCATTAACTCCTGAGAAAATATGCAAAGTATATGTCTTGGCATTTAAGTTAGGTGGAACTTGAATGTTTACGTCCTTTCCCATTAAAATTTTTGCAATTGCAACCGTTTTAATCATATCTAAATCAGTTGGAACAGGGCTTCCTTCCATCTTAATACCTGGCTTTGGGCTAAAGTTTTGAATTATGATTTCTTGAATGTGGCCAAATTCTTCACTAATTCTTTTTAGCTCAAATATAGAATCTACTCGTTCTTCCCAATTCTCTCCTATTCCTATTAAAATTCCAGACGTCCATGGAATATTGAGTTTCCCAGCATCGGATATTGTTTTAATTCGTGCTCTTGGATACTTATCAGGACACCTGTAATGAGCTTCTCCAGGATCCATCAATCTCTCACTAATACTTTCTAACATTAAGCCCATGCTTGGATTTGATTGTTTAAATCTTTTTAATTCCTCTGGTTTAGCTATTCCTAAATTTGAATGAGGGAATATTCCTTCATCTAAACAGATTTCAGACATTGCTATCATATAATCAGAGGTTGAATCATACCCCATCTTGTTAAGTTCTTTTCTATAAACGTCATATACTAGTTCCGGCTTATCCCCAGAGACAAAAAGCATCTCTGTACAACCAAGCTCAGTAGATTTTTTTGCAGCCTCTATCACTTTTTCCGGGGAGAAAAGAAGCTCCCCTTCTCCAGGCTCATATTTAAATGTGCAATAAGAACAATTATCTCTACAAAGCTGTGTTAAAGGAATAAAAAAGTTCTTTGAAAAGCTTATTAGATTTCCTTTATACTTATCTCTTAGAAAATTTGATACACACATCAAGAGTGAAACTTCATCAAGAGATATATCAGTTAAGGCCAATATATCATCCCTTGTCAATTCAACTTCGTTCAATGATTTTTCGAGTGATGTTCTAATTTTTTCATTTAGCTTATCAATATTGCCAATTGGAATATCATGGGCTTTTAAAATCTCACTTGAACTATGAGAATTTAAGAAAATTTTATGCGCTTCATCTAAAGATATCATTTTTATCACTTCTCAATAGGATATTCGAATCCTTTTTTGATTTTTTATAATTATACCCTCTTATCAAAACAACTGGAACACCTATGTCTTTTTCCATCAAAAGCCCTGCCGCAGATGCTAATTCATCAATTATTGGAACTTCTGTTTCATAAAGAGATCTTCCGTACAAATCCTTCTTATATTTTTTAATTGGTAAAACACCGAAGCTACCAATAGAGATCTGTGTCAATCCATACCTCCATGGTCTTCCTACAGAATCAGAGATTATAATTCCTACATTTCTCTTTGAATTTTTATTGATTCCATGTGCAATTCTCATTGCAGATTTATTAGGATTAACAGGTAATAAAATTACAGATTTCTCATCCCTGATATTTGAACCATCTATTCCAGCATTTGCAGTGATAATTCCTAAATTATTCTCACTTATTATTAAGCTCTTCTTATATTTAATTATTTTTTTAGAATTCTCTATTATTAATTGACACATTTCTGGCGATACACTTGTTTTCTTTGATAATAAAATTGCTTTTCTCTTTGGTACAACAGAGGCAACATCTACAAATCTATTTTCAGCAATAGAAACTATCTTATGGGCAATAACAATTACATCATTGTTATGAAGATTAATTTTCTTTCTTTTAAGTGCCTCTAGTATAAGCAAAGAAATATTATCATTTGGTTTTACCTTTGGTACTCCTAGCAATGGTATAAGCTCTACTTTTTTCATTTACCAATTAACCTTAAAATCTTTTTAGACATAGCAATTGAGACTGTTTTTTTTGACATTTTAATATTATTAATAATTGGAGTTATTTTTAAAGATTTAATATTCTCTACATGTTTAATATCAGCAGTATCAAGCATCATATAATCAATAATATTTTTATAAAAAGAAGCTACCCCAAATACAGAAGGTGAGAAATTCTTTGCTCGCATAAAACTTAATACAGGTCCCTTAAAAGCCTTCCCCCCAACAATAGGGCTAATTGCAACCTTAATTGCTTTTGAATTCATAACAGCTTTTCTTACTCCTGGAACAGATAAAATAGGGTTAATGCTTATGATTGGATTACTAGGACAAAAAATTATCAATTTTGATTCTTTTATTTTTTTTATTATTCCGTTTGCAGGAAAAGATTTTCTTATATTTTTGAAAATAACTTTTTCGATTTTGGGCTTCATCTTATGTTTTATTAAATATTCTTGAAAATGAATTCTCAACTTCTTAGTATCTATAAAAGTCTCTACAGTCTGATTAGTCATAGGGAAAATTTTTGCTTTGTTAATTCTTAATTTTCTTCTTTGTTTATCTATTGCTTGCTGTAAACTATGGCCTTGTTTAATAAATGACATTTTTCTTATATTTTCTTCCAAATCTTTATCACCAAGTTTGAACCACGCATCTTTAGCATCTTTATTATTTAGATGATTAAAAGTATCACCTTTGATTCCCCATCCCCTTTTTTTATCTACGATCCCAGATAACCAATAAAGGACAGAATCAACATCGGGACTAACTCTTACACCATAAATATTTATATCATCTGCAGTGTTTACGATTATATTTAGCTGTTCAGTTTTAACTTCTGAATATAAACCTTCTAAAAATTTTCCTGCACCTACACCACCACCAAAAGTTGTAATCATATATAAATAATACAAAAAAATTTGACTTTTAAAATTAATTTTATATCTTTGTTTTATTGGTGTTTGCGAAAACTTAATAGGGAAGTTGGTGTAAGTCCAACACAGACCCGCTGCTGTAATAAGCTTTAACTTTTAGTAAATGTGCCACTGTTGAAAAATGGGAAGGTTGCTAAAGGAGCTTTAAGTCAGAAGACCTGCCAATAAAAAATTTATTTTTCTTCGAGGTTAAAGGAAAAATAGGCTAAAACCTAGTTTTTTATTACAACTTGAAGAAAAGGGGTATTCGTATGAGATTCTCTTTTCTATCTATTTTTTTAATTATTTTCATAAGCATGAATGTTAAAGCGGATATAAGTGGAACTGGCTCTTCCAATTTAGTATTTTCGGATCCTAAAATATCAAATTCCGATATTTCATTCTCGCAATTTGGTGGGTCCGCAACGGTAATAACAGAAAATGAAATTAAAAAATCTGGAGCTAGTGACATTCAAGAACTATTGAGAAAAGTTCCAGGTCTTTCTGTTAAACAATCAGGAGGAAGAGGTGGGGTCGCTAGTATCTTCTCAAGAGGAAGTGAGAGTGATCATAATTTAGTTATTATTGACGGAGTAAAAGTTAATGAAATTGGTGGAGGCTATGATTTTTCAAGATTAAGTATTAATAATATCCAACAAATTGAGGTTCTTCGTGGCCCACAAGCAGCTTTATATGGCCCAGGCGCAATGGGCTCTGTAATTAGTATAAAAACGAAAAAATACAATCCAAAAAATACAATTTTATTTAATACAGCTTTTGGAATTGGAGAATCTCCTTCAAGAGGACTTCAAAGTAATGGTGGCAAATATTTTATAAACGAAGAAGGAATTAATATTTCTGGTCCACTTTCTTTTGATAAAGAGAATAATTATCTAAAATTTGGATATTCTGTTGGTTTTCAAAGGATTGATGATAATGGTCATATGCTTAAAAATAATAGTTACGATAGGAGTAATATAAACGCAGGTTTAACTTTATTTACAAGCGATGAGAAATTAAAAGTATCAGGAAATTTTGATAAAAAGAAATTAAGATTTCGCTATCCTACAGACAGTTCTGGAAATACCGAAGGAACACCTTTTTTAAATACACAAAAGGACAGAAGGCACATAACTGCAAGATCAATAAACCTTGAATATAAAGTTGTTCACCTCCTTACATTGGGGACGACATATAAATATTGGTATATGCATAAATGGGTTGAGTCTGGCTACCAGGCATGGGGTGGAACAGAAACGAATAGTGACAGCAACTTTTGGGAAAAACGCGAAGGATTTGATTATTATGTAAAAAAGAAGACAAATCTTGATTTTCTATCTTTTGATACTTTAGTTGGATATGATTCAACAATAGAAAGTAGTGACTATAATACTTATGGTGGAACTTACTATGGTCATGAAGATACAATTACTCAATACTATGGAAATATAAATTTTAAATTTCCTTATAAAATTTCAGTAAATCCAGGAATAAGGAAAATACATCATGAAACACATGGGGGATACACGCTACCGTCTTTATTTATATCAAAGAAATTTGATAAAAGTATGACAAAGATCCGCGCGGGTTTTAGTAAAGGAATAAAATATCCTAATACTTATGAGTCATATAGTCAGAGCTATATGCTAAGACCTGAAAGACAAAAATCATATGAGTTTGGGATAGATCAAAATATAAAACAAAATATTACTTTTAGTATTACTTATTTCGATACAAAAATAACTGATTTAATAACTTATACAGGGTGGATCACAGGAACCCAATCTGGTGCGGTTTATAAAAATATCCAAGAAGCATCAAGTGAGGGTCTAGAATTTTCAACCCTATTAAATCTTCGTAAAAAGATAAAAACAAAAATATGGTACACGCACCTTAAAACTACTGTTGATAAAAATGGAAATTTTGGTGGTCAAGCTAATTGGCCCAATGGAAGAGACTTATTAAGAAGACCAAGAAAAAGTGGGGGTTTTACTTTAAGTAAATTTAACGATAATTATAATATTTCATTAGATGGTTCATATACTGGCGGAAGATGGGATTATCAATCATCAGAAATTAGATTATGGAACAAGCCTTTTTGGAATTTTGACTTTTATGCTCAATATGAATTAGATAATTCAATAAATGGTTATAAATTTAGGCCTTTTATAAAGGTTAAAAATCTTTTTGATGATAAAAGACAAGAAATATTAAACTTTGAGTCACCAGGAAGAACATCTCTCATTGGAATAAAGGGTGAAATATAGTAATTAATTACTAACTTCACACTAATATAAAAAGATATTACTATATATCGTATGAAAATAATTTCATTAGTCCCAAGTGCAACAGAAATTCTTTGCGCAATTGGTTTAGAAGATAGCATTTATGGTATTACGCACGAATGCAATTTCCCAACCACTATAAAGAAAAAAAAGATTATTTTATCCACCAAAATAAATTTTAATGAATTAAATAATATAGAAATTAATGCCCTTATCAATAAAAATAAAAAAAATATGGATTCTATTTATATATTAGATGTCGACGAAATAAGAAAAATTCAGCCTGACTATATTATCACACAAAATTTATGTGGTGCATGTTCAGTGACGCCAGAAAAAATAAATAAAATCGTATCTAGCTTAAAAAAGAAACCCGAGATTATTACAATGAGTCCGGAATCTATTGAGGATATTAATAAATCCATTATAGATTTATCTAATAAGCTTGGTGCTCCTAAAAAAGGAATAGAGCTTGTTAATCAAATTAACTCTGAAATTAACAATGTTTTATCTTATACAAAAAATACTGTTGATAGACCTAGGATATTTTGTATGGATTGGATGAACCCCATCTTCTCAGCTGGTCATTGGATTCCAGAAATGGTTCATATTGCCGGGGGGCAGACTATGGAAACAAAAGATAGTGGTTCTATAAAAATAACTTTTAAACAACTTGTGGATTTTGCTCCAAATTATATTTTTATAATGCCTTGTGGCTATGATATTGAAAGAACTACAAATGAAATAAATTTATTGCTGGAGAACCCGGAACTAAATAAAATTCCTGCATTTAATATGGGTCAAGTTTATATTGTCAATGCTAATGAATATTTTTCAAAACCATCGCATAGAATTGTAGAAGGCATAAAAATTATTACTAACGCTATAAATAGAGAAAGGTTTAAATATAATCCAAGTCCGGACGCAATCTTAAACCTTCAAAACTATATACATTTTGAATCTTTCGCGGGTTAGTATTTGCAAAAAATTAATTAACCTTTTGGGGCAGCAAATTCAGAACCATCAGTGATACCTTCGTCACTACTTGGCGGTGTACCATCAGTCAAAGAATCTGAAGCAGGTCTCTGAGTTTCTTCACCTGAGGCGCCACTATCGCCACCTTCTCCGAAATTAGTAGCCGCAATCCAAAAAAGTGCGATAAAGCTTAAAGCTATAACCATACCTATACTCATGAACACTCCTCCTTGATAACTTAAATTGTAAACATTACAATTGTACTCTAATTATGATTAAAAAATCAACTAAGAATATATCGCTTAATTTTATATCTAGCAAATTTGATTTTATTGAAGAAGGGTCTATGGTAATAAATTATGAAAACCAATATTTATTAGCATGTTGCAAAGAGCCTAATTCAATTGTAAATTTTAGTCCTAACTTGAACTATAAGCTCACTTTTAACCCCATAATGCAAGGGGATTTCCCAACATTGGAACTAAAAATAGAATTTTATAATAACAGTGTAAAAGTTGACTCAATATCTAACTTAATATCAATTGATAACATTAATGAAATCAAACAAATGTATTCATTTCTCTTAAATAAGGAATTATTAATAATAATATTTAATAAAAAAAATGATTCTTTTGAAAAATTTGAAATTGAAAATAATTTTTTAAATGATTTTTTTATAAATCTTAAAAATTTCGAAATTGACATTAAAGATATAATAAAAAATACTAACAATTAAGGATTTGGTGAAAATTTGAGCTTTGCAAAAATTACAGGAACTGGAATCTACATCCCAGAAAAAATTCTTTCAAATAAAGACTTAGAATCTTTGGTGGACACCTCAGATGAATGGATTCAAGCTAGAACAGGAATTTCCGAAAGAAGGATACTGGAAAAAGATAAAGCTACATCAGATATGTGTTACGAGGCTTGCCTTCAAGCGTTAGATAACTCTTCAACAAATCCTAATGAAATCGACGGAATTATAGTTGCAACAGTATCACCCGACTACATGACACCATCTGTAGGCTGCCTGCTTCAAGACAAGCTTAATACAAGAAAAGTTTTTGCATTTGATGTCTCAGCAGGATGCTCAGGATTTATTTACTGTTTGAATATTGCAAAAGCAATGATTGAAAATGGACAAGCAAAAAAACTCCTTATTGCTGGGGCCGAAAATTTATCTAAAATTGTTGATTACACTGATAGGGGTACTTGTATTCTCTTTGGTGACGGTGCTGGTGCAGTTGTAATAGAGGAAAGTGAAACTCCAGGTATCATGTCTGTCTGTTTAGGTTCTAGTGGGAAAGAAGCTGAGTTGCTATATACACCAGGTGGAGGATCAAAAGATCCTGATGGTTCACGATTTCTAGTAATGCATGGAAAAGAAGTCTTTAAAGAAGCAGTAAAAGTAATTCAATCAAACTCTCTGGAAGCGATAGAGGCGGCTAATATGAAGCCAAGTGATATAGATTTATTTATCCCGCACCAGGCCAATATGAGAATTATCGAAGCAGCAAGAGAAAGACTCGACCTGCCGATGGAAAAATGCTTTGTTAACATAGAAAAATATGGCAATACTTCTTCCGCTTCAGTTTTGCTTGCTCTTCATGAGGCATTAAACGAATCTAAGATTAAAAGCGGCGACAACATACTTTTTTCTGTTTTTGGAGCTGGTTTTGCATGGGGTTCGGCAGTATTAAAATGGTAAGTAAAAACAAACCTATGCTTAATAATATCAAAATAAAAATCGCGAAATATTTTAAAAGTACTAATTCAACTTTATCATCAAAAGAGATTAAAGAAATTGATAATCTTGAAATTATAAATGAGATAAAAGAGCTAAATAAAATTAACACTATTATAGAGAATATAAAAATCCCAAACAAAAATATTGTCTTATTTGGTCTTGGTGGTTCTAGTTTAAGTTTAAAGACGATCGTAGAAAGCCTAAACTATAAAAATAATCTCTATATAGTTGATAATTTAGATGGTCAAACTTTTAATCATGTATTTAATGAAATTAAAATAAAATCATCGGTTTTTGTTTTTGTTAGTAAATCTGGAGAAACATTTGAGATTATAAAACTACTTAAAGAAACAATAAAAAAAATTAAAAAAAATAATCTAACTTTGAAGTCCTCCTTGTTGTTTATTACAGAAAATAATAATGGTTATTTAAATAAGTTTGGCATTAGAGAAAAAATTCCCACATTCTATATAAATCGAAATATTGGAGGTAGATTCTCTGCATTAACCAAATCTACCTTAATTCCATGCGAACTTCTTGATATAAATTGGAAAAAAATTATTAGTGGAGCTATTAAAACATATCAAATATTAGTCTCAAATAAGTTCCAAACTATAGATTTATTGGCTGATTTTCATTATAAAAATCTTAAGAAGAATAAAGTAAATTCAGGTCTAATCTGCTATAAAGATAATCTTAATTGTTTTGGCGAATGGTTTATGCAACTATGGGGTGAAAGCTTAGGAAAAACTGCTAAGAATGGTAAAGCAACTGGTTTAACGCCAACTAAATACATTGGACCAAAAGATCAACATTCTCAAATGCAACTAATCCTAGAAGGTTCAAAAGATAAAACATTGACGGTGATTTCTGTTAAGAAAAATAAAAATAGTAACAATATATTAAATAATTCTGTTATCAAAGAAAAAGAAGCCACTATAAAAGCTTTAAAAATTAAAAAGATCCCATATGTTGAGTTAGAGTTAGAAAGCTTAAACGAAGAAACACTTGGGTCTTTGTTTATTATTTTTCATTTATTAACAATTAGGCTGGCAAAAAAAATGAAAGTAAATCCATTCGATCAACCGGCAGTAGAATTAATTAAGAGAAATTTAAAGTCTTAAAAAAATTTGTTATCTAATGAAAACTTACCGCCGCCAATAAATAAAAGCGTATATGCAAGTCCAATCAAACATAATTGATACCCATAGGTATCATATGTTGGGAAATAACCGTCATTTAAATGG
>MDTC01154561.1_pt1 | contig 18065 bp, 25 predicted proteins | sample 811181 | NCBI WGS metagenome assembly MDTC01 (sample SAMN05326644, study PRJNA326480) | marine metagenome | isolation source: seawater | place: Pacific Ocean: North | collected 2011
AAATGTTTTGTATAATGTCCTTTTTGACTAAATTCTTTTCCACATTTTTCACAACTATAATTAACCATTTTTAGTTATATACTATATATTTATTTTATTTTTAAATCAATTTTTATTTAAAATTAACTATTTTTAGTTAATTAATAAATTCAGCGTTTTAAATGTCTAATGGTGTAAAATATCTAAACATATTTGACCCATTGAATTAATATTAGGATGATATATTTTAGTTACAAATGTAACACGTGGTGGAGAATATGGATAATCAGATGTAAATGTGGACCAATTATATTCTATCAGCGTTCAATAATTTTATATTATCAAATTCTTCTTTATTAAAAATATTTAATTCATAATTTATTCTTTTTAACATAATTTATTAATAATAATTTGAAAATAAATATTTTTAAGTATACATCATAAAAGGAACTTTATTTGTAATTTGTCTTGTTTCATAAAATTTTTCAAATGCTTCATCAATAACTTTTTTATTGAAAATATAATTTTTTTCTTTACAAAAATTTATTCTTGCATTTATGATTTTTGCTCTGGATATAATATTTTCAATATCACCTGCATTTCCATAAAAATATTCTACTTTAATTTTATTTTCTAAATATTCATTTGTTATTTCTTCATCTAATTCATAATCATTTGTTTCATTAACTTTATTTATAAATATATTTACTAATTCATTTTTGCTAAAATTATCAATAGTAAAAGTCCAAGGAAATCTTCTTCTTAATCCTTTATTTTGAGAAAAAAAACAATCATTTAATTCTTGCTTATAACCAGCAATAATACATATTAATTTATCAGCGTTTTCTGTTAAATATTGGTTAATTGCATCTATAGCTTCTTTTGCGTATGAATCTCTATTATCAGCTGAACCCAATGAATATGCTTCGTCTATTAACATTACACCGTTTTTACAATATTCTAATGTTTCCATTGTTTTTATGGTTGTTTCTCCTAAAAATTGGCCAATTAAATCATCTCTTTTAATTACTGTGCATTTATTCTTTTTTAATATTCCTAACCCTGAATATATTTCTGCAATTAAATTTGCAACTGTTGTTTTACCTGTTCCCGGTGGTCCTTCGATAACTGTATGTAACATAATTTTATCATCATATCCATTTATAAAATATAATAATTGTTCTAACAATTGTTCTTTTAATTTATTTAATCCTACTAAAGAATTTAAATTTTCCAATGAATCTAATATATCAATTAATTTATATAATTTAATTGGCAATTTTCTTTTCATTTTTTTAGGTGGTGATTTTTTATTAATTAAATCATATATTAAATATATTAAACTAGATAAAGTAGTTATAGTATAATTTTCTATATTAAAATAATCTAAATCGTCACTATTATCACTCTGTGCTCTTCGTTTTTTTTTGGTATGAGACTTATTTTCAGATTTTGACATATAATAATTAAATAATATTATTATTAATAATTTTTTTTAAGTAAATTTAAAAAGTTTTTTAATAATAATATTATTATATGAAAAATATAAAAAATATTATTAATGAGATATCTAAAAAAGAAAAAATAGAAAATTATATATTTAAAAATTATATTAAATCCTTTGAAAAATATATTAAATCTGAAATTAAAAAATATGATGATAAATATGGATTAGAAGATTTTAAAATGAATAAATACGATTATCAAATATTATATGAATTATATGTAAATACTTCTCAAAGTCCATATAAAATTTATATTTTATTATTATATATGTATTCATATTATAAATTAGATGGTATTTCATTTGAGCCAGAAAAATTTCCTATAAACTTCTTTTTTAATTTTATTAAATTTAATAATAATATTCACAGTATTATTTTAAAATCCATTACAAATTTTCATTAAAATATACTTTAAAATTCATTTTTTGTGGATAAATGAAAAAATGTTCAAATTCTTTAATGAATTGTTCATAAATATTATGTTGTAATTTTATATTTTTTAATAAAATTACTTTTTTATCGATTTGATTTTTATTAAATGTTAAATTATAACCATTTGAATAATTTCTAAAATAACAAATATAATTTGGAAATATACTAAATTCTGGTAATACATATTTTTTTATTGTACTTTTTGTAGATTCTAGATTAAATATATAATTATTTTTATTATTTTTAATTTTTAAATTATATTGTGAATTTGTAATCTTTTTATAAATTTTACAATTTGCATTTTGAAGACCATCTATAGGATCCCACGATATTACATCTGTATAACAATCTAATATAACAAATGATCTTTGATTATTTTTTAAATTTTTTGCAATAGTTACAATTTCTAATCTATTTCCTGAAAAAAATCGAGTATTTACTTCAAATATATTAAAAAATAATCTATAATCTAATACATCATCTTCAAATATTTTACATTTATCTAAACAATGTGTATATGGTAGTTTTTCTGATAATAATTTAAAATTATTACTAGTTTTAAGTAATGGATAACTAATCCATAAAGAATTTTTATTTAAATTAAAATTCATAGATTTAATATTTAATTTAATTAAACTAACATTATTAATAAGTAGTAAACCGTAAAATAAAATAATTTTTAAAAACATTATAATTATTATTATTATAATTATTTAAATAAGTATTTTAAATTTTTAAAAATTATTTTATTCTTATTATTTAAATATGCCAAAACTTAAAGAAAGACAATTTTATAATGTTGGAACACGAAAAAAAGAAATGATTCCAGCTGAATATATTTCAGTTGTTCAATTTAAAAATGGTAATTATGCTTTATTAGGTATAGCAAGAAATGATATTCGTTTATTTAAAATATTCTCTGATTTAAAATTGGAAAAATATGAAAAAAAATATGGTAAATCTAGAAGATACAGAAGATAAATTTAACAAATTTTTTATACTTAAAATAAATTTAACAAATTTTTTTATACTTAAAGATAAATTTTATTTAGACTTTAAGTACATTTATTCTATGAATAATTTAAAAGATATTAGTTCAGATGTTTTAACTAATTTAAAAAATGAAGAAACTGGATTTAGTGAGATAAGTAGTGAATATGAATCTTTAGCAACAAATGAAAATACAGATTATTGTAAAATATGTGATCCTAAATGTAAGTATAATAATTGTATTTGTAATGAGAAATGGAAAAATTATGATAAAATTTTAGAAGATATAAAAAATATTTCGTCTGAAATTTTATTAGAATCTTTAAGAATTTCTACAATTACTTTATGTTTCAACTTAAATACAGATATTGACGTTGAAGAGTTATCAGCAAGATATCCATATAAAAATAGTGGTAAATTTTATAATTGTTATATATTTAATTGGCATACTAAATATCAATTTAAAACAGTAGTTTCTGTTAAAATTTTCCCCAATGGTAAAGTTCAAGTTGCTGGTTTATCAAATATTAAATCATGTGCTTATATAATAAGAAAAGTGTGTAATAAATGTAGTAATTTTACAAGTGATAAAATAACTATATCTGATTGTAAAATTGCGATGATAAATAGTGATTTTAAACTTAGAAATAATTTAAATTTAACATCATTTTGTAATATATTATCAAATTATTCAATTCAAAAAAATGGTAATTTTTTAAGTATTGTTTATCAACCAATTAAATATCCCGCTATTAATTGTAAATTTATATGTGATGATAATTTAGAAGAATTTAATAATCATATATATCAATTTAATCATAAAAAAAAATTTAATAAAAAATTATCTATTTTAATTTTTAGATCGGGTAGTATTATTATTACAGGTGGAAATAATTTAGAAGATTATTTAAATACATATAAATATTTATTAAATTTAATTAAAAATAATTTAATAAAATTAAATATATAATAATGATTAACGAAGAAGTTTTTACTAAAATATTATCAGTTGATCAAATTAAAATAAATAAACCTTATTTTGGTAGTCCAATGAAAAAATTTATAAATAATATTTATGGGACATTTGATATACCAAAAGATAGTTTTTATACATCCTTATTTTATTTATATCAATTTTATATTAAAAATAAAAGTAATAATGAACTAATAAATATTTTTTTTGAAAATACAAAATCTATTAATTTATTTATATTTACTGCAATTGTACTTTCATTAAAAAATATTTACGATGAAAAAATTAATATTAAAAATATGACAGATACATTAAATATTAATTTTAATGATTTTTTGAGAACAGAATTAATAATAATAAAAGGACTTAACTGGAATTTATCATATGAAACAGAAGATTATTATAAATTTAAAAAGTATTTGGAACATTATAAGGATTTGAACCTACCATAGAATTTCTCATATTATAAATGGAATCATTTAAATTACTTGAATTTGGATTAGAAACATTTGGAACATAACTTGCATTACGATCACCGGGCTTTGTAATTTGTTGCCATTTACCACTTGAATCTCTGTATGCACAATTTACAGCATTTAAAGAACTTTGATTAGGAGATTCAATGCAATTATTTCCTCCAAATCCATTTTTTGAATTCATATTGTTATTAAATGAAGTTGGTATATTATTTCTTACAATAAACATATCTTCTGACAACATTGTTGGTAATAATAAAAATATACCTGATTGTTGGTCAAGTTTAATTGTATCATTTGGATCTAAATTTAATATTTTATTTATTTCAGTACAATTAATTTGAGAATCAATATTTAAACTATTATATCCACCAAATTTGACAATACTTAAATTTAATATAAATCTTTCTGTTTCTGGGTCTGTATGCAATGTAACAAATGTTCTTTGTATATTAAATAAATATTTATATTTTTGATTTTCAGATAATTTATTATAGTCGCGGTATTTAATATGAACATCTTTTCCATAAGGTGTATTATCGAATAAGCTTGGTCTTAAATTTTTTATTTTATTTTTATTATTATCATCTGTTTCATTGTTCATTAATTGCGATAAAATAATACATAAATTAATTTCGTATAAATCATTATTAATAAAATCTTTTAATTTAGGACTCATTACAGTTCCTAATGTTACAGAATTTGTCCCTGGCGCAACTTGAATTGATGTATCTAATCCTTTTAATTGAGGCAAATGATTTATAGGCATTGCAACATAATTAGTATTGGGAGAACAATATAAATTTCTTCCCGGAGCAATAAAATTACTATTATTTGGTAATTTTTGTCCATCTTTTAACATAAAATTTGAATTTGGTCTACTATAATATTCAGGATTAAATAAAGGTGGGTAGTTTGCCCGATCATTATAAACATCCATTGGTTCATTTAAACCAGTTGGAATAACACCATAATTAGATGTTAAACAAGAATCACCAGTTAATTTCATAGCATCAAGAGTTAATAATCCATATTTAATTTTTTGTTGAAATATTTTAAATCTTTTGTCTGGATTTGGAATAATAAATGCAGGATTAATATATTGCCAAGAACTTAAAGTTGAATTTACATAATTAGAAGGTAAATCTACTCTTAATACTTCTTGGGTTCTTTGATATAAATCGCCCTCTTCGCTGTTTCCAAAATTACCATGTATTATTCTTTTTGAATCATATGGTAATCCAGAGCGATATGTGCTTGATCCACCACTTTCATATGAAACACCATTATAAAATGCTTCAGAATTTAATAAATTTGTATTTGTTAAGTATTCTTTTCCATATCTTTGTAAATTATTTCTAACATTATTTACATTTGATAATACTAAATTTGCATTGTCTTGTGTACTTAAATTATTATTACCATTAAATGGCATTTGTCTTATTGATAAATCTGTTTTTAAATTTTGAACACCGGCTGATTCCCAATCTGTAAAAATAGTTCCGGCTGGTTGTTTATATTGCCAAAATTCTTCATATATAGGAACAGATTTATCTTTAATAATATAATTTGTAGTTTTATTAAATCGAGGTATATTTGCATTTAATGGTGATAATGCTACATCACCTAAAAAATTATTTTGTCTTTCGTAAACAGCTTGGTTTAATGTTGATTCTATTACTTGTTTATACTGTTTTGCTTGTAATTGATTACTATTATTAAATCTAGATAATGTTGAATTATATTCTGTAAATGGAACAATTTCGACTTTTTTAGAATCCATAATAATTATAATAAATATATTTATTTTATTTTTTGTTTTTTTACAAATATTTAATTTTCATCATCACTTGAAGCATCTTCAATAATAACTTCTTCTTTTAATGTCTGTAAATCTATAATTTTTTTACCTGATTGTTGTTTATCTGATATATCCACATTAGAATTTATTTCTTTTCTATTTGTTGTATTAATAGGAGGAGGTAATTCTGTTTTATTGTTTATAGGAAAATTTCCTATTACTGAAGTTGGCATAAATTCTCTTTGTACTGGCTGTTTTATATTATCATTTTTAGGTTTAATATTTTCATCTTTCTGTTCTTTACTTGGTGAAATTTGTGTATTTGGTTCTCTATTTATATTATTTTGTAATAAATAAGTTACTTGATTAACCTGTGACATTATAGCATTAAATTTTTTTTCATTTACTAAATTTAATTCAGTTTGTTCTTTTGTATTTGTATTAATTTGTTTTTCTAATTTAGCTATATATTCTTTTTGATTGGATGTTGATTGTATTTTTTTAAATAATATATAGCAAAATGCTAAACAGATTAATCCTATAATTAATGGAACAATTTTAAATAATAAATCAGGTGAAGAATTTACACTTGTTAAATTTTCAGTTGTTTTTTCTATTATTTTTTCCTTTCCCATTTTTTTATTTATAAAAAATTTATTTTTAATTATTCTTTTAACGTATATTTATTCTGGATCATGTTCATCTATATCGTCTGAAGAATAAATATCAACACCAATAAAATATGTACCTGTCATAATATCACCAACTTTAGGAGGATATTTTCTTTTAGTATTCTTTTTAATAGTAATATTATTATTTGTAAATGTTGTTGTATAAAAGTCAAATGACCATTGTTCTTTACCTAAATTATTTTCTCTACAATGTTCATTAAATGCTTGTTTAAATATTTTTTCTGGAATAAATTTTTCAGAACCAAGTTTAATTTTCTCTGATTTTAAAAAGTGTTCTAATATATTTGTTGTTTGGTCCATTTCATTTTTATTTTCGTGAAAATAATCGGGTAAAATTTTCCAAATACCTTTATCTCCATATTTATTTACTGCCCATAAATATCCACTAATACATAATTTCATAATAACAGGAATTTCTTTTTCTAATTTTTTATCTAAATTTTGATCTACATCTATAACTTTTTTTGAAAAATTTACTACAGCTGTTCTTCTTGAAACTTGACCACCCATATTTTTATATTTAATTAATGTATTACCTGCCATCGTCATTGGAACTTTCCAGTATTCTGATTCTGCGTCTTTATATTTTTGTGCAAATGAATTTTTACCACCTTCACACATTAACTGCCAATCTGTTTGTTCTAATTTACAATCACCCTGCATTTCAGGTGCTAAAACCATAAATTTATTAATATGTGGTTTTAATCCATACTGTTTTTCAATATTATTAGGAATTATACCAATATCATCTTCTTCATACCATTTTTGAAGAATTTTTGTTAAAATTGTACTTTTACCAGCATTTCCAGCACCTAATAAATACATTAAAATTTGCCAATTTTCTAATTCTCCAATATCATAACCACATTTACCCATAAAAATACAAATCCATAATTGAACATCTTTTGAAAAATCTTGATAATCTAAAATTTTCTTGAAATTCGGACAATGTTCCATTATATCAAACCATGAATCAGTTTGAATATTTGGAAAATCATTGAAATTATAATTAAAATATTTACTCGCTACAGTTTTGGAAGATAAATGTTCAGATTTTACTCCATATGGTATAAATAGTGTACTCCATACTGGTTTTTCTTCAGAACCTTTATTAACTTTTGTTAAAAAAAGACCATTTTTAAAAGAAAAAATATGTCGATCTTTTACTAATTTTAATAGTTCATCATCTGGACATTCTAATAAATATTCTACTGCTTGTTTTAAATTATTACTACCAGCGGTTAAATTTTTCCATTGATCAAATTTTCCATGATTTCTACGACATTTATCATGAATAAATTGTTTTATTTTCATATGAGGCTCCCAAGCATATGTATCATATACTTTACCTTTTATTTTCGTTTGAATCTTTTTATATAATGTACAAGTTGATGTAGAATCTCCATATTTTGCATAACCAGCTTCTTCTAATTCCTCTAATAAAAATAATAGTAAATTTTGAAAAGGCGTATTTTTTTCATATGAAATAGGTATAAATTTAAATAAACCGGAAGTATCTTCATTTAAATCATATGTATAATGTTCTTTATTTGTCTGATTTAATAAATATTGAGTTCTTAATAATCTTTCTGAGTAATAAATTTTTTCAAATAGTTTTTCCCACCGAACTTTATAAATATTTTTATTTTCATCTTCATCTTCATCACCTGTAAAATTAATTAATTTTTTAAATTTATTATAAACACCCGATATTTCCCATATAATTTTATCTTTCTCTGTCTCAATAAAATTTACGTCAATATCATTGAGACATTTAATATTAAAATTAAGTGAAACTGTAGAAAAACATTTTAATATATCATTATCTAATTTCCATTTTTTTTCTAAACTTTCAAAATATTTTAATATAGAAGATGGGTCAGATAATTCTAATTTATCATTAATTTCATTTGCCCATTCTCTATTTTTTTCAAAATCCATATTTAATATATAAATATATTATTTTTTTAAGTAATATATTTATTGTAAAATAAAAATGTTGAAAATATATAGATATATTATACTAAGTTATTTAAAGATTTAAAAAAAAATAAATTATTATAATGAAAAATTATCTTTATTTTTCGCCCGACGGCGAGTTAGAAGAATTAAAAACAAAATCTAAAATTTATGATTCAGATGATTACACTGAATATAAATATATAGAAACAATTGAATATAATAAATATAATTTTATTATTTTATTTAATAAAAATGAAAATGAAAAAATTAATTTAACGTCTTTACCTTTTTATAATAAAAATATAAATGGTCCTTTTCTTTTACTTGCACTAGATAAACAAAATAATTTTAAATCTTTAACACAAAAAAAATTTTTACAATTAATTTCTAAGGATAATTTTAAAAAACATACTTTAAATACAATTGAAGATTATTCATCAGATGATTTTAATTTATCAGATGATTAAACTCTTTTTAGCCCTTTATTTTCTTTATATTCGCGATTTTCATAAACATATTTAAATAATTCTTCACCTTTCTGTTCAGATGTAAATTTTTTAAATTCATCATTATTTCCATGTTCTATAAAAAATTTAATTATATTTTGGCGGATACCATCTTTTGATAATGGAATTACGTTTTTTGTCTCTTTAAATAATAAAGCTCCATCAGTTAATTTACATTCACCGATTTCATTAGTTTCCATAAATTCACATATTGTACTTTCTAATGTTTTTTTTGTTGTTTTTAATTCTTTTAATCTTAAACTTAATGGTTTCATTTGATCATTTATTTTTTTAATCTCAGAATCAATTGTATCAAATCTTCTTACATCACATTTAAAATGATCTATATTTTGTGTAGCCATTTAACAATTTATTATTTTAATTTTTTAAGTAAGTTTATCAATTAGTAAAAATTTATTCAATTTATTACAGATATAATAATTTGAAATACACATTATTAATAATAATAATAAAATTAATATTAAATATATTTTTATTGGATTAATAAATTTATACAATATATTTAATAATTTATTTTGTTTTGTTTCATCTAAATTTATAAAAGTATCTATAAATGAATTTATCATTTACTAATTTGTTTTTTAAAAAATTTATATTTTTTTAAACTTTTAATTAATCACTAAATTCACCCGAATCATAATCTTCATTATCTGATATATCATTTTCTACATCAAATTCATTATCCGGATCATCGTCTGAATCTTCGCCCTGACTTTCATTTTCTTCCTTTTCTTCCTTTTCTTCCTTTTCTTCCTTTTCTTCCTTTTCTTCTATATCAATTATATCTTCATATAATTTAGTTTTTCTTTTTTTATTAACCCTCTTTTTAATTTTAGATTTTTTATTTATTAGTAATATATTTTCCATAGAAGAATCATTCCATTTAAACGGGTCAACATAAGGTGTTTTATGAAATAGATACTCTTTTTCTAATTCGTCATCACTTACTTCTTCGTTTGTATCTAAATATTTTAACAATTCATAATTAACATAAATTTTATTAATTTTTTTTATAGGTGGTTTTGATAATCTTACTTTTAATTCACTTAATGTTTCTATTCTTGGATCATGAATAAAATAACCTAATCTTTGTAAATTATAATTTAAATTACCAAAATAATTTGAGCATGTAATATTATAATATAACAATTGATTATTTATTTTGTCTCTTAAATTTTCATTTTTTACTTTTTTTGGTCGTAACTTTTGTTCTGGTAACTTTTGTTCTGGTAACTTTTGTTCTAGTAAATTTTCTTTTATAATTTTAATATTTTTAAAAGTACACGGTTTTTTTTTTATACTATCATTAAATCTTTTGCATTTATTTATATATTGTTTTTGTAAATATTTTTTATTATTCTTATTAATAACACAGGTTTTTTCTATAAAATAACATTCTTCTTTGCAATAGCATTTTAAAATCATTTTGTATAATTTATATTTTTATTTCTTTAACTAAAAATAATTTTGCAATTTAAAATTTTATTAAAGAAATAAAAATATAATAATATTATTATTTTAAAATGTTTTCCATAGATAAATTTATTACTTGTATTATAAAATTAGGAAAAATTCATAACTTTATTATTAAAAATTTACAATCAAATAACATTGATAATATGAGAAAATTTCATAACTTTATAAAACTAAAATTAATTGTAAATGCATGTTTAGAAACAAATGCAATAAATTTATTAGATATTGCGTGTGGAAGAGGAGGAGATTTACAAAAATGGTTAAATAAACAACTAAAATTAAAATATATTTTAGCTGTTGATAATCATAAAGAATCTATTTATAGTTCATTAAGAAAAGGTGATCGTTTTGATGGTGCAATTGCTAGATTTCTTAATTTTAAAAAGAATTATAAAGGAAAATTACCATTTATTAATTTTAAATATGCTGATATATTAGATCCTAATATTATTCAACAATTAAATTCCTTTGATTCTGGTAAATTATATAATGTTATTTCATGTCAATTTGCTTTACACTATTTTTGCGAAAATGATAATAAACTCAATGATACTCTTGAAATAATTTCATCTAAATTAACAAAAAATGGACTTTTTATTGGTACTGCTACTGACGGCGATTTAATTAAAAATATTTTAGATAATGGTAATGTTAGTATTCCTTTATTAACATTAGTCCATAAACATATTAATAATTATTTATTTTTTATTAATACAAATGAAGAAACAAAAATTAAAACACAAAATTATTTTGAAGTTCAAGGTGTATCTTCAGAATATTATCTTTTTAAAGAAAAATTAAGTAATTTAGCATTAAAACATAATTTAAAACTAATAAATTATATATCATTTTATGATTGGTATCAAATTTATAAATCTGAAAATTTAGAAAATAAGAGTATAGATTTAACACCATATGAAATGGTTATTAGTTTTTTAAATTTTTCATTCACTTTTCATAAAATAATTTAATAAGAATCTTCTAAATCTAAATCTTTTTCTATATCAGTTCTATTTGCTTCCATCCATTCCCCTTTTTTTGATTTTGTAAAATCGAAATAATTATATTTTAAAGGATCTTTACTTGGAAAATTTACTCTTTTCCAAATATTTAACTGATATGAATTTGTTATAGTTAATAATAAAAATAAAATTGTTTTAAACATTATATAAAAAAACAAATTATTTTTAAATAATTTAAAATTAATATATTCATATTTATTAAATATGAACCTAATTTATGTATTAATAATTGTATTATTTATATTATTAATATGTAGTTTATTTTGCTATGACCATTTTAAACCTATAAATTCATTAAATATTAAATATAATTCTAAACAAGCAAGAAATCCAGATTTTTTAAAAAAACCAACGCCAAGAGAATTAACATTAAAAGAAAAAATTACCTCTGAATTAAATAGTCAACCATTAATGTGGCAAGATAATCCAGGACAAATATTTGCAAGCCCCAAATATCCCCATGTAGGACCTTTAAAAAGATGCAATAATAATTCTGATTGTTCTTCTTTAAGTTCAAAATGTAATAATGAAATAGGTTTTTGCACAATAGCACAACCAAATAAAACTGTATTTGATATAAATTATTAAAATTACAAAAAATAATTTACTTTAAGTATTAATACTAGAATTAATTAAAAATGCCTTCGTGTAGGTGCCAAGTTAAAGTTTTTGATAATATTACCAATCGGAATAGACTATGCAAAAATAAAAAAAAATTTAATAATTTATGTTTTATTCATGCAAAAAAGTATATTATTTTAATTCAATCATATTTTAAAGCACAATTGGTTAGAAAAAAATTATTTTATTATAAAAAACTTCCTTGTGATTTACAAAAAAAAATTATATGGCATATGCGCGAAGATATATATCTTAAATGTCTTAATAATTCTATAATAAAAATTATTTATAATAAATCTAAAAAATTTTTAAACTCAATTAATTTAGAAGATGTATCCGATAATTCTTTATTACATTATAAAACACAAAATCCATTATTTTATAATGGAGCACTATATTCAAATGAAATTATATATGAATTTAAAATGTGGAATCACCCTTCTGGCGATTTTAAATATCAAAATGGTTATAATCACACACTATTTGAAGAACTAAATAATATTATAAAACTTTTAAATAAATATTCATTAATTATTAATACAGATTTAATAAATATTATTGATCAATTTACATATATAATTGCTTTTATTATAAATAAAAATGAAATTTTTAATATATTTGATAAAATTCCAGAAGAATATAGAGAATTTTCAAAAATATGTAGTTTATTATACAAAATAAATCAATCATAAAATGTTCCATCTGGGGCTTGAACCCAGGACCTTCGGCTCATAAGACCGACGCTCTAACCAACTGAGCTAATAGAACATTTTATCATTCATTTATAATAATATATGTAACTTATCTTTAAGTAATTTTTTTTTTTAACTTTTATTTTTTTTTTTAACTTTTATTTTTTTTTTTACTTTTATTTTATCCTCTTAATCTTAGTACCAAATGAAGTGTACTTTCTTTTTGAATATTATAATCAGATAGTGTTCTACCATCTTCTAATTGTTTACCAGCAAAAATAAGACGTTGTTGATCAGGAGGAATTCCTTCTTTATCCTGAATTTTAGCTTTAATATTATCTATTGTATCTGACGTTTCTACTTCTAATGTAATTGTTTTTCCAGTCAGGGTTTTTACAAATATTTGCATCTTCTTTATTAATAATTAAATATATTTTTTTTTTATTCTTCAACTGTTTCTGTTTCAAAACTATTAACTTTATCTTCTAATTCTTTTACTCTTAATGTTAATGTATTTATTTTATCTAATAATGTTCTAAGTGTAGAATTTAAATCAGTACCAGTTAATGTTACTTTTTCGCATAGTAAATGATCAGTTTGAAACTGTTTAGCAGTTCCATTACCTATTGACATTGTCTTTACACCTTTCATACTTATAATTAATTATTATCTATTTTTTTTTATAATTACTAACGCAAATATTCAAATAAAAATAAAAAATTAAATAATTTATATTTATTAAGTAATGCCAAAAAGTAATATTGGTTCATATTTAGCGAATTCATTACCTTATTATGGTGCCATTCCGGATTCACATAGAACATTATTAAAATTTCCAAATGCAAGATATAATGTAACAGATAAAATCTATGTTTCAGCAAAAGATTTTATTAATCCAAGAGCTTCTACACCAAAATATACCAATTCATTTGGTAATAAAATTTGGTATCCACAATTAAACATTGATTTAAATTATAATCCATCCAGCGGAGGATATGTTAATTCAAATGGACCCATGGGACCTTATTTTGCATTAGGATTAGGGAATTATCCAAGAGCTATGTTTAAAGAAGTATCATTTGGAAAAATTCCCAAAATAAGCCCCAAAAGAAGTTCCAAAAGAAGCCCTAAAAGAAGTCCCAAAAGAAGTCCCAAAAGAAGCCCCAAAAGGAGTTCAAAAAGTAAAGTTATTTATTGTTTGCCAAAAGAAAAGAAATTCCCTGTAAATACTAAAAAAAGATGTAGTTCCGCATTGACATATGCAAGATATGCCCCTGACCCATGTAAAATTTCTACTTGTGTAAAAAAAAATTGTAAAAAATATCCAACAGTTGGTAAATCTTCTAAATTAATGGAAAAATGCAATAAAAAAAATAACAAAAAATAAATTATTTAATAAATTGTTAATTATCTAATGAATAAACAATTATGACATCCAGTATCAGTCAATTTATTTCGTCATTTCTTTGTAATAAAAAAAAAATAATGAATAATTATTGTTTAATTTACTCGAATATTGCACATGAAACACATGAAACACATATAATAAAAATTCAATCTATTTATAGGTCATTTTATGTTAGAAAAAAATTAAAATTATTTTATAAACTCCCCATAAATATACAAAAATCAGTTAATATAAATAAAAATATATATTTAAAACATTTTCATTCGGGTACATCCATATTAATTTATAAAAAAATAAATGATTTTTATTCAATAAATGATTATAAAAATGTTTTAAATATAAAAGCAAATGAATTTTATTATACATATATGTTAAAAAATATAAATTTTAATACCACTGAATTTTTTAATCATTTAAATTATATAATAAAAATGATTAAAAAATATAACATGATTCTGGATTCAAATAAAAACTCATATATTTACATTATATTTATCATTCATAAATTTATTAAACAATTAATTAATTTTATGAATAATAATAATATTCAAAATTATTTAATGGACTATTATAGTATTTGGAATTGGTTAATAAATTATTATTCCGGTATAATTTATTATAAAAAAATAAATAAACGCTATAAATAAATTTATTATCTAACTTATATTACCACATGCAATTCTTTTACCAGCATTTCCTGTTTTTAAAGATTCATTTTCATATTCTGTTAAATATTTATTTTGTAATAAAGCTCTCCAACCTGGTATTCCTTCGTCGTCTGGTTTATCATGAATAACTATACTTTTATTTAAAATACAATTTATGCGCCCGGGGTTTAAACTAATTAAAGAATCATTAAAAGTGATATTAACTTTGCCATTTTCAGGTACATGTAAATTGTTTATTAAATCACCAGCGTGTCTTTCGGGAGTTCTATAAGAACCATGTTTTGTTTTAAAGGGATTAAAATGACCCCCAAGTGTAGAACATAAATTTTGAATTTTAATTCCTCTTTTCATTTTATGTATAAATTCTTTTTTAATAGGATATTCGTGAATATGAAAACCATGAATACCAGGGGGTAATCCGCCTAAATTAACGTGCACTGTTACATAACAATTATTTACTTGATAAAATTTTATAAAACCAGTAATTTTACCATTTTCCGAAAATGAATTATCACTTGGAAATATTACAGATGCTTCCATTTAATATTTTAAATTTTTTTATTTTTATTAAATTAACAAAATTATTTATTAGAATATTTTTTAAATACATTATTAATTTGATTATTTAAATTTATTAAAGAATCTTTTTTATATTTAATATCATTCTTTTTTAAGATTTCATATATTTTATCTGAATGACAATGATCAATTGTTGGGAATAAATGATGCATACATTGTTTTCTTAAATTTAAAAATAAATAATTTATAAATTCATTAATATCTATATTAATGTCTTTTGTATTATTTAATTGGTGTTCTATGAAATCTATGTGATTATAATTTTCATTAATTTTTGATTCACTATTACCATGATTTAAATGTGCTAAATAACTAAAATAATAACCAGCAAAAGATAAATTTAAAAGTAATGTGATGCTTCCAAAATAAAAACCTTGAAAGTATAAATGTAATAAAACTCTTAAAATAAAAATAAATGGACTATATTTAACTGTTTTCGATATATTTAAATTTGAATAAGTTAAAAACTTCATTCTAAATCTATGAATTAATAAACCTTGAATTGATACAATTATTTCTGCTAATAAATATATAATATGTTTACCCCCCGATGAAAATATACTTTTTTCTTCAGTGGGTATCCAATTTAAAAAAGGCATCATTGATAATGAATCATGATCATATATTGTATTTGGATACATATGATGGGATGATACATGTTCTAATAACCATTCCGATGTTGATAAACCATTAAAATCTAATAATAATGTACTTAGTTCTAATTTGTGTAAACCATTATGTCCAAATCCTCCTAAAACACTATTTATTATTGAATTAAATATTGTAAATAATATAAAATTAAATGAAAATGTTTTAAATGTTAATAAATAACTATTAGATACTATACCAATAAATAAATATATATATAATATACATTTATTATACTTATTCATATATCTACTTTTTGTATTTTTAAATTTATTAAAAACTTGTTCTCTTATAATATTATATTTTGTATAATCATAATTAAACATCATTTCATAATTTCCAACTGATTCTAAACTATCTAAATATTTTTCTGCTAATTTTATATTTATATGGTGTGTTTCAAATAAATGTGTTACGTCACAACCTTTATTTATTTCTAAAAAAGTATTTCCACCCGGATGATTAAAATTTTTTATATTATATAATTTACCACGTATTCCTATTAAATTATCAGGAATATTTTTATTTAAATCTTTTAAAGCTTTATTTACAACAGGGTGATTTTTGTACATAATTAAAAAAAATATTATATTTATTTATTAATTTTCTTTTAAATTAATTTTTAAATTGTTATTTTATTTTAACTGTTTATCTAATATTTTCAATTCAGATTCAATTTTTTTTATATCTGGATTATATTCTGCATTAACGGTGCGTATAATTTGTCTTAATTTTCTTTCTTGTTTTTGTTGAACTGTTTTTAATTGTTTTTCAAGTTCTTTTTTTTGTTTTTCTATTTTTCTTCTGTGTTCTTCGAATTTTTTTTTTTCCTTTGCTCTTTTTTTTCTTTGATCTTTAAGTAACTCAAAGGCTTTTTTCCGTTTAAAATCTTCTATTTGATGATATATTTCCATTTGTGCACGTTTATCATTCATATTTAGTAAATATAACCCATCTGGACTTAGAATTGTTCCGTATGGAAGTGCGGTATAAGCAAAATTTGGGTCAATGGGGAATTGATAAATATGTCTTTTCCATACTGGAGTTCCATCTGGATTTAATGTATTAGAAGGGGGTAACAAATGATTATAATCTACTTCAAATGTACCAAATTTATTTATTCTCATTTATACTAGTTGAAAATTATTTTTTTTTACATTTATATAAATAATGATAATGAGCAAATTCCGAATTTGCACATTTAATATTACAATATTTACAATTTAAATAAGGTTTTTTTTTACATCTATCCAAATAATTCCATTCTTTATATATTTTTCGTGAAAATATAAAAAAATTATTTACACAATCATAACAATATAAATTATTATAAATTTCAATAGGTAAAAAAATTTTATCTGCGTCGCATAATTTACATTTATATTTACATATAATTTCTCTAATATCTTTAGAAATTCTGTGTAAATACAAACAATATATTTTTGGAATAAATGATACAATATAGTTAAAAAGATCTGAATTAAATAAAACTTTTTCCATTTAAAATTAAATATTTACCTATTTTTAAATATGTTATAAATTTGTAAATTCGTTACTTGCGTTACTTGCGTTACTTGCGTTACTTGCGTTACTTGCGTTACTTGCGTTACTTGC
>MDTC01143042.1_pt1 | contig 18064 bp, 19 predicted proteins | sample 811181 | NCBI WGS metagenome assembly MDTC01 (sample SAMN05326644, study PRJNA326480) | marine metagenome | isolation source: seawater | place: Pacific Ocean: North | collected 2011
CATGGTCGATCAGCTTTAGGGCAGGAGACAGCCATTTGTGCCACCAGGCGGCAGTTTTGTGGATACGAGCATGCATACCATCATCAAGCATCTGACGATGAATATACAGCGCTTCACGAATAGACATGCCGGCGCTTACCCAGTAGTGGGCACGTTCTGAACTTTTGGCGGCAACATTCATCGTAAATCCAAGTACCGAGTCAACCCGACCATGCTCGACGTTATTACCATCGAGCTGCCCGTCTTCAGCATCGCGGAAGCTGCCTTCGTGTCCCTCTATACCGAAAAGGCCAATCGAATATTGGTCGAAGGGCTTTTCATTGTACTGGCCGGCGATCACAAAGGCGCGACGGCCTCGGTAGTGCAGGATGGCGTCACTGTCTGGCAGATACTGAGCTGTGTCGGTATTGCTACGCGAATCACCGATTGCGAATGCTTGGTGCATGTATAGCTTAATCTCCCTTGCTTCGTTGCCAAGGTTGATAACATGCACGTTGCGCATAAAGACACTTGTTTCGGCGTCAACCGCATCATCAAACTCTAGAATAACGTTAAGCTTGTCGTTTTTGGCTCGGGTATGGCCAATCAACGCAGTATGCGGGTACTCAAACCGGAACTCCCAATCTCCGTTATCCAGCCAGCTGATGGCACCATCAATGAAAATACCTACTTTATGGCGCAAATGACTACCGCCAGCATGGTTCTCAAACCCGACGTAGGGGTAGTAGAAGTCATGCACCAGCCCAAACTTGTTGAGGCCAACATGAAGTTCGCCGTTACTTAAGACAATCGGCCTAGCCACTCAGCCCTCCTGTTTTGTGATGAGCATGCAAACGCCAGCGAAGGTCTCTAATAGCGTTCATATAGTATAAAAACGCATCATACGGAGACTCGTACGGGCTAAAGTAGGCATGGACATCGCCGTCTGTGAACCATTTGGTGCACATATAGTACGCGTGGTCAGATGTCTGGAGGCGGCGCCAATCGGATATAAGTTGGTCGTCTTCGGTGCGGAGGATGTCTTTTTCAAGTGCATATAAGTGCTGCAACGCCTCTTTTTGCATACTATTACCTATCCAGGCGGTCAGGTCGCGCTCTGCATCAGCCCAAGTGACGGTTGAGGGCATACTAATCGTTCCTGCAGGTGAGTGGGCTTCAATGGCTTCAGACACAGTGTAGAAGGTATTATTCTCGTCTGCCAGCCAGCGTCCGACAAAATCTTCAAAGAAATCAAAGATGCCGGTATCAGCCCATTGGTGCTCTCCGAAGGTTTCGTAGTCCATGAATAAATTAACGAGAGGCTGGTCGTTGATTGATGCGTTCATCCACTCGCTATACTTATCGACGGTCAGAGGCCACTCAGCCCAAGACTTGTTGCTAAAGCGAAATGCCAGATCATCACTGAGACGGTAATTCTTCATGAGCAGCGAAATGTCCTTTGTGCCTTCTGGTCGATAGACAAAGTTTGGGCTCCGCCAGTCAAGTACCGGATCCCAGCCTTCAGCTAAGATGCCCTTAAAACCATATTGATCTGCCCACTGAGCTAGCTCGTCATTGTAGGCGAGCTCGGTGTTACGAAACACAGATGTCTCGACGCCAAAAAGCTCTCGTATCTTCGCTTTGTGCGCTTCAACCTGCGATTCGAATTCGGCTCGGCTATAAAAGAAGGCGAGTGAGTGGTGATACGTTTCGGCTACAATTTCGACACGTCCAGTTTCAACAAGGCGGCGAAAACTATCGATCACATCTTGTCCCCACTGTTCAGCTTGCTCTAGCAGGGTGCCGGTGATTGACAAAGACACTTTGAAATCCGGATGCGTTTGCAAAAGCTTCTCAAGCAACTGGTTCATCGGCCGATAGGATTTATCTGCGACTTTACGGAATATTTTTTCGTTGTTGCGCCCACTAAGCGGATCGGGGTCGACAAAATAGTCGTGGGTATTTGCCGTATCAAATACGGTATAGTCCCGCAGCCGGTATGGCTGGTGGACGTGTAGGTATAGCGTAATACCGCGCTTGCTCATACCAGCACCCTCTCGCGTGGCTGTCGGGCAGCGCCATAAAGTATGTGCAGTTGTGCAGCAACATCATCCCATGAAAGTTGAGCATACTCCTGCATGACATTCTGCTTTAACGATGTTTTAAGTGCTGGAGAAGTCGCCACTCCAACAATCTGATCAGCTAAACGCTCGACATCCCAGAAGTCATATTTCAGCACGTTATGGAGCACCTCGGCGACACCAGATTGTTTGGAGAGAACGAGAGCCGTATCGTGGTGGGCGGCTTCGAGCGCGGTAAGGCCAAACGGTTCACTGATTGAGCTCAGGACGAATACATCCGAAACGCTGTAGGAGTCGCGCCATTGTTTGCCGCGTACAAAGCCGGTAAAGAATATCTTATCCGAAACACCCAACTCAGAAGCGAGCGAAATTAGCTCGTCACGCTGTTCGCCGTCACCAGCAAGCAGCAGCGCAAGACGATCGTATTTTTCAGAAGCCATCGCAAGAGCGCGTACGAGATTCGTTAATCCTTTCTGAATTGTCAGACGCGTGACGGCGCTGATTACGGTGTAGCCCTCTGACTTTAGGCTTTCAAGGTACTTGTAGGTGCGGCGATCATACTCGTAGCCGTCGTCAAAGCTAGCTGTGTCGATCGCATTATGGACGACTTCGATTTTATCGGCTGGAATACCATACTGCTCGATGATGATTCGCTTCGTGACGGCGCTGACGGCAATAATTCTGTCGGCCACGATAAGGCCTTGGTATTCAATTTCGCGAGCGATTGGGTTGCCGCTTGCTCCGCCAGAACGATCAAACTCCGTCGAGTGGACGTGGACGATTAACGGCGCGTCTGTCATCTGCTTGGCTCGGATACCGGCTTCCATCGTCAACCAGTCGTGAGCGTGAATAGCATCATATGTTGCAACCCCTTTTTCAATATGGCGTTCGACGTACTTTGTGTACTGTCGCTGAACGCTTCGTATGTCGGTCAGGTGGCTTGTTTCGGCGTCATTGTTTCCAGAAATCAAGAACTTACTGTCGTATGCACCTAGGCCGTACCTGTCGAGGGGGGATAGCTTTGTGGCGTTATGAACAGTCATAAAGTCAATGTTTTCGTGCACAGCAGAGTAGGGCACGACGAAATCGATAGAAGTGCCTTTTAAGGCAAGAGCTTTGGCAAGATGATAGCAGGCAACACCTAATCCACCACTGTTATGCGGCGGTAACTCCCAGCCCAGCATTAATATGTTCATACCCCTGCCTTGGCCTGCCCGTAGGCAAGCCGAGTTCTCCTTTGTGTGTTCCTAGTTGTTGGTTGTAATTATAGATGTAAGCTTATGCTTTTACAACAACATTAGGCGTCAATTTCAGGGATGTTGTGTGCGCGCCAAAGCTCCTTGGCTTTTTTGCGCGAAACAAACTGCCGATAACCGGCAAGTTCCATCTGACGTCGCACCCATGCGCCAAATTTTCCAGCTGCGTATACCCCTAGCCATTCAACGTAGCCCCATCCTTCTCCAACTGGTACGCCGCTCATGTAAGAACGGGGGCGAAAGGGCTTTGGCTGGCGCTTTGTGACAATGCGAGAAAAGTGTTTGGCAACAAAGCTCGCCTGAGCCATTGCTGGCCAGGCCGTACCGCTGTATTTGACAGTATTGTTGTCACCGATGACGTATATATTTTTTGCTGCCTGCAAATATTCATCGACATTGACCCGCCCATTGGGTGCCAGGTCAAAGATATCAGGATGCTTACTAAAGAAGGGGTTGTTGGCAACTCCTGACGTCCAGATTGCGGTTTTTGTGTCGATCTTTTTGCCTTCCACGAGGATGTAGTCATCATCAAGTGCTTCGACTTTGTGATTAGTGAGCACTCGGATGCCCATTTTCTTTAGTCGCCGACCTACAATCCTAGAAGCAGTCGGTGACATGCGCGGTAAAATGCGAGGAGCAGCCTCGACAAGTGTGACGCGAGTATTTGAGTGGTTTAAACGGTGAAGTTTGATAGTTGAATGCAAGTACTGACACAGTGCTCCGGCTAGCTCGACGCCTGTTGGCCCTGCGCCGATAATGACGTAGTCCTTATCCAGCTTGTTCTGGACAACGGCTTCGTGAATATGATTCTGAAACTTCTTAATGTCCTCGAGGCTTTTGATGCCGTAGCAGTGTTCGGCCATGCCTTTGATGCCAAAGTACGTCGTGACTGACCCAAGGGCCATAATGACCTTGTCGTAGTGGTATTGTTTCTTAGCGCCTTTTATAATGCGGCGAGTAGGGTCAATCGATGTCGCCTTGTCGTGAACAACCGTCACATTGGGATGGTTCTCGAAGATCTGCTTAAGGGGAATCACAGACTCGGCCATACTTTTGCCGGTTGCAGTTGCATAGAGCGTCGCGTGGTGAAGAAAATAATCCTCATCCGAAATAAGCGTAATGCGGCCAATATGACGTTTGCTCAGCTCTAGTGCGGCCTTGACGCCAGCGAACCCTCCCCCGACAATGACTACGTTCACGCAACTCCTTTTGTGTTATTTTTAAGCTTATGTTTATGGTAGCAGAATCAGCCACTGTATAAAAGTTGCATGATTTAATCGTTTGATAATTATTGCATACTAAAGTGAGGCTATGGCGTATAGCAATCCAAATGACCCACGAAGAGCCGTTAGCAGTAAGAAACATTACTTAAAAAATAAGATTGTGTATATTGCTAGCGCAAAACAAACAAAGGAGAAGATGCGAGCATATGTTCGCCGCAAGAAGGATCGTCCGTGCACGGATTGCGGCAAGAGATATCCATACTATGTAATGCAGTTTGACCATGTCCGTGACAAGCAATATAACATTGCAACACTAGTGAATTATAATAATCGTGTTAAAATTGATACTGAGCTCGCTAAGTGCGAAGTGGTTTGTGCGAACTGCCACATGGAGCGAACTCATCAAAGGGGCATAGTACAACGGCTAGTATAAAGCTCTCCAAAAGCTTAGATCGTGGTTCGATTCCACGTGCCCCTGCCAAACAGGACGCAACGCAATTTCTGCGTTGTTTTTTGTTTCCTGACTACTGTTACTTTTGCTATTATCGCTGGTTCGGTTAAGCATTTCTATGTCCTCCATTATTTCCTTAGATATTGCGCTTTTCTCAGCGATCATTTCTACAAACTTTGTGTATTTAACAGATACGGAGTTGCTAATGTAGGTGACTGATTCGAAGAGTTCGGTTAAAATCGTACGTTTATCATCATTCGCTAAATCTGTGTCTAAATACTGTTCTTTTGCGTGCTGTGTAAGCTGTATTAGTCCGATAGCCTCACGGTGCTTGGTCTCGCTTGTTGCATCAGCAACTAGAAGCTCTTCTTTGAGTTCTTCAACCTGTTTAGCTATGTCGGTGTGTTTTGTTTCATAACGTTCTTTTGTAATGTCACCAGCAAGTTTATCGTCATATAACATCTCATCCATTTTTTCGAGTCGTGTAATGCGGGTCTCTAAAGACTGTTTGTATTCGATGACGGTAGCTTTCGACGCGTTGAACTCGTTTTCAAGTCTACTAACTAGCCATTGGACAACAGTAGGTGACGGACTTATGAGTTTATCTAGCTTTTCGATCAATACTTCATGTACCAGTTCTTCTCGTAAGTATTTATTTTGCTTACACTCAACTAAATCACGCTGACAAGCGCCATATAGATGACCCTTCTGGCGTTCCCATGTGATTGATTTACTGCAATACCCACAAGTGAGTACGTTTCTGAGTGCAACGTCATGACGACGCTGCTTAACAGCTCTGCCACTATGCATTTTTGTTTGAACAGATTTATATAGCTGTTTAGATATGATCGGCTGGTGTGAGCCCGGATATTTCTCACCGTTGAACTGAATAATACCCATGTAGTATGGATTTTGCAGCAAGAGGTGAACAGCACTTTTGGTAAGTGGCCTGCCAGTGTAGGTCGTTATATGTGCTTGCTCAAGGAAAGACCAAACAGTAGCGGTTGATTCGCTTCCTTGAACGTACAACTCAAATGCCTTTTTAATAACTTTGCTTTTCTTCGGATCGGGAACATGAACTCTTTTGCCATTTTGTATAGCCGTCATGTAGCCGATAGGTGGACGCGAAGGAAGCCAACCTTGAGCAAGCTTTTCAGCCCAGCCTTTCATAGCCTCTTCGCGAAGGTTATCTGTATATTTTTTAGCGACAGCTAGGTGAATATTCCACATAAACTTAACGTCGGATTTAGATTCTTTATGTAGTCTCAAATTTTCTTTAACGGCATGAAGCATGCGGTCTTTATCTAGCTCGAGCCAATCATCAATAGATACGGCGTCACGCAGGTTGCGTGTTAATCGGTCAGTTTTCTCTACGGTAAGGTTATAGACATTATTATCAGTTAAATAGGTGAGAAGTTCGTTAAATATCTTTCTACTTTGCTGCTTTGAAGCTGTTTCAGCGATCTTAAACACTCGAACAACTCTTAGATCATTACTCTCACAGTAACCCCGTAGGAGCTTTAGCTGTGAGTCAAGCGAATAACCCTCGTCCTCTTGCGATTTGGACGATACTCTTGCCAGTATGACTGCTGTATTCTTCGTGTTCATTCCATTTTTTCGCTATCTGCAACGATAGTACGACCGTTCGCAAGTGTTTCAACGACCGTAATTAAGCTACGGCCAACTGCTTCGGCTTCCTCGTATGTCACGATGCGTTGGTTCTCACGTTCCAAAATAATGCGGAGCTCTTCGATAGCCTCATTATCAACCCTGAACGATTCAGTGATGATACCCACAAAATTATGAAACTTACTAATACCCATGTACCCTCCGTATAGAAAATACCAGCCCAAGTTTCCTTGTCGCTGGCACGTAACCGATCGGCTATATAGATTTAGTTATTTTGCGGGTCGTCCGCGACCTGCTTTGCGGTCCAAGTCCTCTTTAATGAGTCTTGCGAGTTTATCGTCACCAAGTTTAGTCAGTGCCGTAAGCACCAGCTCGCTCAGTGTAATCTCTCGATCGGCGGCCACAGCTTTCGCACGGGCTTTAGCCTTTGTTGAAATGTCTATCTGCATCTTTGGTCGAACTGCCATACTATCATTATAGTACAACAGTCTTACTTTCTATGTTTTTTACCATACTAAAACCCTCCGTTTACCCTTTGTACATAGCCGACTTGTTAACGTGCTATCTTCTATACTTAAATTGTACTACTTGTAGTACAAATATACAATACTATTTATGTTAATTTAAGTAACAAAACATACTTTTCGCATTAAGTATGATTATGAACAAAATAACAGATAGGTACTTGCTTATTTACTCTCCCTCTTTTATATATGTATATAGGAGAAAGACTACACTCATGGCTAAAGAGAAAACACATTATAATCTCAATGCTAAACAACTTCATATCTTAACCTTGCTCTACAAATTCCGCTACGCAACCATTCCATTACTTACAAGCTACAAAAACCTAAAATCAAACTCATTACAAAGAACCCTCGACATCTTACTAGAAAAAGAATACATCGGTCGTAAATTTGAACCAGTATTCAAAATTGATCGTAAACCAGCTATCTATTACTTAAGTACAAAAGGCATCGCTCTTCTTAAAGATGATCCTCGCTTCGATCCTAACGTCCTACATAGCTACTACAAGAACAAATCGATCAGTACTGCCTTCATGCAACACAGTATTGATACGTTGGCAGTATTCAACGCCCTCAAGCGAAGCTACGGTGATACTTACCAGATATTCACTAAACAAGAACTCTCCGCCTTCGATGACCTCCCAGAGACCAAGCCAGACCTTTATTTACGTGGTGATCGTGAGTACTTCATCACGCTGTCGCATGATGTCCAACCGTTTCTGATCAGAAAACGTCTGGCTGAATATATAACCCATAGCGAAGAAGAGGGCTGGAGTGGGGGAGTGTACCCTGCTTTACTCTTTGTCTTTGCCGATAGTAATAATGAAGTACGCTTTCTCGACTTCGCCAAAAAGTCGCTTGAAAGTGCGGGCATTGATACTGATGAGCTATCGATCGGGGCAACAACGATCAAGGCGCTAGGGGACTATCGTACTAGTGCTATCTGGACATACGCCAGGGAAACCAGCTCTCCAGTCGGCTTAATATAGAGCCCTTTGACGTCTTGCTCAGGACGTGAAGAGTTTAGTACTCTTCGGCCAACATCACTGTTAGGGTTCGGTTACAGTCCGGACTGAGCGGATCGCACCAATACTTCAGCTCCTTGTCGTAGTAATCTATCTTCCAGAAAACCTTCTTGCCCTCAAACATGAGCGAGCCAAAATCGTGCTCACCGTATGGGTCGTTATCTTCGGTAAACTTACTGAAGCTCTCTATTTTTCGAGACAGCTCGATGAGATCTATAATCCCATCTCGCACCCCACTCGTGTAATACACATTGAGGCACATCCCCCGAAACCTATCGTTTAGTTTTGCTATATCACCAACTTGAGTTTCCATGAAACCCTCCTTTTCTTTCTGAGAGGGCTTTCTGCCTCTCTGTCTAAGAGGCACGGGCTGCGACCAAAAGTGTCAAGGTGGAGACTTGTACTACCTTGATGCTTTTGGTTCACCCGTATAATGAAAAGACAGAGGAAGGAAGAACTTACTTATATAGTTCTAAAAATCTTTCTCCATATCAAGTAGAATTTTCACTGCAAAAAGCCATCAATTGGTATGGTTTTTTAACGGTAGTCGATTGCCGCTTAGTTTAGAGTTCGAAAGTACTTTTTTAAGAATTTTTCGTTTAACCTAGGTAATCGATTAAGCCTATCGCAACATTTCACCGATTAGTTCGAGGATGAAGCTTTTGAACCTATGCTTTAATTTGTTTAAACGTCTTTGCACCAGCCCCAAACAATCGCAAACCATTCACCACTACGAGAATTGCCATAGCTGCGTCAACCGCCACCGCAACACTTAGACTCGCCAGCCCTAAAGCACCGGCTACCAATATGACACCTTTAACCGCCAAAGATCCGTACACATTCTGTCGTACTACCCTAAAGGTCTGCTGTCCGACATCCATAAGGTAAGGAATTGTTCCGATCGCATCGTTCATAAGCGTCACATCAGCTGTTTCAATCGCAATATCCGAACCGCCGCCTCCCATTGCTATACCGACATCGGCCCTCGCAAGGCTCGGGGCATCATTGACGCCGTCGCCGACCATTGCAACTTTTCCATATTTTTTCTGAAGCTTTTCGATTAATCCAGCCTTTTCTTCGGGAAGAAGTGCACCATAAACATCCTTGATTCCTACCTGATCAGCAACGTACTTCGCAGCAAGCTTATTATCACCCGTCAACATGACAGGAGTAACCTTGAGGCGCTTAAGGGCCGTGATGACACCCCTTGATTCAGGACGCAGCTCATCGGTGACACCAATCAGACCAATGACGACCTTTCCCTCACTCACGAGGATTGATGTCATCCCTTGCGATTCAAGACGCTCAACTTCCTTAATAACTTCTTTGCTTGCTTTCGCGTTACTGCCTATGTGTTCCAGGTTACCAATAGCATGATCTTTACCGTCACAAACAAGACAGTTGGCGATGCCTCCACGCCCAGCGACGTTTTTGTACTTATCCATTGCGTGAGGCTTGACACCTTCTTGAGCCGCATACGCCTCAATAGCAGAAGCAAGAGGGTGGGAAGAAAACTTCTCTAGACCTGCCGCATCAGCGAGCACATCTTCTTTAGATGCACCGTTGAAGGTAATAACCTCAACCACTACAGGAGTTCCCACAGTGAGCGTTTTCGTTTTATCGAAGGCGATTGCTTTTGTTTTGCTCAAGACTTCAAGGAAGCGTCCGCCTTTAACTATTACTCCGCGCCGAGAAGCACCCCCTATAGCCGCAGCGACTGCAACAGGTGCAGATACAACAAGCGCATCAGGGCAAGCCAAGACCAGAAGGATCAACGCCCTAGTGAACCACTCAGCAAAAGGTTGGCCAAAGAACAGCGGAGGCACAAGCGCAACGAGTACAGCCAGGATGAGTGCGATAGGAATATAGTAACTCGCAAACTTATCAAGAAAATGCTGCATTTCCGGTCGTGACTTCTGAGCACTCTCAATGAGCTTAACGATCTTGTTCAAGGTGCTATTGGCAGCAATCTTCGATACTCGTATCTCAAGGTAGCCACTCTGATTGAGGGTTCCTGCGTACACGAGTTCGTCTTTATACTTTTCCTTAGGAATGCTCTCTCCCGTGATAGTTGCTTCGTCGATCGATGATTCTCCGCTTACGACCACACCATCCAATGGCACCATATCACCTGGACGGATCTCTATAATGTCATCAATCTCAACCTTATCGACGTCAATTTCTTTGCCATTCTTAAGGCGTGCTTTTTTGGGAGATTTTTCAATCAACGCAGCCACTGCTCTTCGTGAGCGTGATTCTCCGAACTCTTCAAATGCCTCCGCCAGAGCAAAGAAAAGCATAACGGTGGCAGCTTCGGCGATTTCACCCAAGTAGAGGGCTCCTAGTGCTGCAATTGTCATGAGAAGGCTAATAACAATTTTACGTTTAAGAAGACTCTTGATAGCAGAAATAGCTACCGGTATACCACCCGCTGCTAGCGAAACCCCGAAAACTATTTCTGACAGATCATTTTGTAATAGAGACAGAACGATTCCGCCGGCGAACGTTATTACTGCAACAAGCGTCAGAAGCTTTGCCCAGCGGCCGCGCTCTTCCTCTTCGTGCTCGGCGCTCATATGTCGTGCCTAGGATCAACATGAAGCACGACGGCCTGAAGATCCTTGAGTGCGTGCTTGATACGCTCGTCCGCCAGTTTGTACTGTGACCGGCGACCATCCGCCGTCGTGACTACGAGACCGCAACCACGAAGACACGCTAAGTGATTCGAAATAGACTGACGCGTCACTTCGAGCGTTTCCGCCATATCAGCAGGATAGTAAAGCTTTTCACTCAAAAGAGCGAGGATTTGGACGCGGATCGGGTCGGACAGAGCATGTCCGAAACGAGCAAGTGCACTATGTGAGGTAGTCATTGGTTTTGTTTTGGTAATCATATACCCATAGTACATCACAGGCTGTATTCAGAACATAGTGTATTATTATCTACAACTTTTAAAGAGTTGAGGAACATTTATTTGCTTTGAACGCTTTTTGTTTTTCTCGACACTAACCAAACTTGTTATACTAATTAGCATAATGCAAGAACACAATGATAGCGATGAAGGGCTGAGCGTAGAAAAGAATAAACATGCTAAACGCAGACGGGGCCTAAGTACCTGGCATAAAGTTGTCTTAGGAGTTATTCTGGCTGCAATAGTGACTGTCGGGTCATACGCAGGCTACATATACGCTGTCTCACCAAACGTTATCCGTAACCCAAAACTTGAACATTATCATTTCCGCATGCAAATACTTGTGGACGGTAAGGCTGAGGACTTCAGCACTCCGGCTTATCAAACAGGCTATGCTAAGGACCAATGTAACGCTAACTTACCTGAGCAGCCGATTCATTTCCATGACAATAAAGATCAATTCACTCACATTCACTGGGAAGGTATGACAGGTGGTATGGTGATGAAGTACTACGGCTGGAATTACATCGGCGGTATTGACGGGGCTCTTGGCTACAAGCTAAACGATCTATCTGATATTCAACAAGTAACCACGCACGGTAATTACCTACCAGATGTTCCAAAAGATGATACGTTTTACATTTACACTGGCGATGAAAACAGCTACAAAAAACAAAGTTTTGAAGACTGGAAGAACAAAGACCTTGAAGATTTCTTTGGTAAGACAAGTAATTCACCAGCTCATGAGCTGAATAAGTCGGGTGATGTGAGTGTCTTAGATATACTTTTCCCGAAAGCCTATGCACACGGTACGGCTGAAGATGCTGATGGGGATGATGGTGCAGCGGCAGAGACAGATCAAGAAAAACTGACCCGCATTAACAACTTGCTGGGTAACGTCGTTATATTTGTTCAGAAAGATGAGCCTACCGACCAGCAAATCAAAGCGAGGTTCAATGACCTTGAACCGCTAACCGATAGTACATGCGGTGGTTGATATGACACGATTACGATCCATTTTAATACGGTTACTGATTATACTGTCGATTCTCTTTGCAGGCGTGTATGCACATAATGGTACAGTATTTAGTAAAAGTTCCGTACAAGGCTGTCAAACCAGCTGTACGTCGCATGCACAGCTCCTCGCTGTTAATAGTCAGACAAAAAATGATGAAGATGATGAGAAAGAACCAACTCCTCCACTATTTTCATGGGTTAAGCAAGCGATTGATCTCTCATTGCTATATGGAGCTTTTGTTTTTACTGCTTACTGGATATTTATCAAATTACAAAAAACTCACTTGACCACACAACTTCGATTCTAGAATAGACGTTATTCCGAATAATAATATCTACTCAGAAAAGGAGTCCCCCCATGAACAAGCGTTTTATTATCGTCTTAGCTGCGATCATCGTCGGCTTCGTGGCAATAGTTTTGCTATCGAGAAGTGCAGGTACGGACGACGTCACCACAACTGGATCAAGTAATGTTTACGGTAACCCTGATAGTAAAGTAACACTGACTGAGTATGTCGACTTTCAGTGTGAGGCTTGCTACGCTTTCTACCCTACGGTCAAAGAAGTGAAGGAAAAATACAAAGATACAGTGAAGTTCGAGATTAAGTACTTCCCAATCTCGTCAAGTCACTCGAATGCACTTGCTGCAGCTGCAGCTGCTCAAGCAGCCGCCAAACAAGGCAAGTTCTTTGAAATGCATGATATGTTATTCGAACGTCAAAAGTCTTGGGAAAATATGAGTACAGAACGTACTGCAACGTTTGAATCGTACGCCAAAGAAATCGGGCTCGATATAGCACAATACAATACAGACCTAGCAAGCGCTGAAACAAAAGCGATCATTAACGCTGACCTTGCTGAAGTAAAGAAACTAGGAGGCAATGGAACGCCAACATTCGCGCTGAACGGTGAAAAGATTGATAACCCGCAAAATACTGTCGAGGCATTCACCAAATTGCTTGATGATGCTCTCGCAAAAAGCAACTAACACCTACGGATCTTCCGACTATATTGGTCTCCAAATGACTAAATACGCCGATCAACAGATCCGATCGTATAAATAGCCGGTATTTACGATTTATATGGCTTTAGCAGGATGGGCAAAACTGGAGTTTCTAACAGATGCTTCGGTTCGCCTGTCCACTATAGGCTAGTATAAAGCTCTCCAAAAGCTTAGATCGTGGTTCGATTCCACGTGCCCCTGCCAAGCATAAGCACATTGACTTTACTTGAGTTATTTGTTATAATATTATCTATCACCATTCCCTACACGAAATGAGGAACGATGAGTGACGCATCAACAAACGCAATCCGTGATTCGCTGATCCGAAGCTCTCCTGAGAGCGAGGGTCAGATCCGCACCCGTGACCAAGTGGTCGAGAAGTGGTGCGCCGAACACGGCGTCGCGAAGGATGAGATCGGTGTCGAGCAGTTGCTCGAGATCAGAGCACTTCCCGAGTGGCAGAACGCGTCCTGAAGCGAGCCCCGCATTACCCGCAATAAGCTTAGTGCTCTGCGTCGATGATGTGGGGCACTTTGCTGCCTGAGTAAGCTCTAATCTCATCCACGAGCAGTCGCCTTAAGGATTTTCGCTTTGCTAATTTCAGTTAAAAGTCTTCAATTCGGAGGCTTTTTGTTATGATAAAGCGAATGAACAATCTAGTAATCGCCGTTAGCACCGAGTCTTCAGCGGGGCTTCTAGGTAAATACGCGGACGTCATACTCCTTGATAAAGACACAGTGGAAAGCAAGGATACCTTTTACGATACGCTGTACATTAGAAGCCACTTCGCCGAACAGGATACGCTACCTCAAAATTTTCGAAAAGAAATCAACAGCTTAGTACAGCAAACAAAAAGGGTGAACCCAAAAGTAAAGATCATAGATAACATGGATAACGTAGATGAAATAATTGCTTTCGAGGATAAATGGCTGCAATACAACATCTTTGGTAGCTTTATGCCATATACAAAGTTATTCGACAGACAACTTTCTATCTCTGACTTCCGTCGACCGATATACAAGAACAGGCTCTCTTCGAATGGAAGCGGCGTCACCTGGGACAGAGAGAAAGCTCTAACGTCTTTCGGGGACTGGGTCGTGCAGGAGTCGCTAGGTATACAAGAAGAGTTGCGAGTGTATGTAATATTTGGTCATGTTTTTACTATTGGGGTTGTGCGACAAAGCATGACAGAAAACAGCAAGGCGCAGGGGGTGAGCGCTCGCGACTTAACGGACGATGAAGTCCAATTTTCACTTAGTGTAATGGAAAAAGCCCCCGATCTTGAGATCGTAGGGCTTGATATCGCACGGACAACAAGCGGCGAATTAAGACTTATAGAAGTGAATAGGTCTCCTGGATTTGCAAAATTCTATGAACTGACAGGAGTCAACCTCGCAAAAAACCTCTATGAGATCCTTGGCTAACCCGAAGGCAATGCCGCCCAGCATTAATTGAAAATATTGTACTGCCTGTGCTACCCTACGGGCATGTTTCCATACCAACTCGTTGCATTTATCGATAGAAACCCCAGCCTGGGCGAGCCTGTGTATGATGGAAAAAATGGATGGTATCCGCAGATTGCCTTGAAGCGCCGCTTCAAACCTGTAGGCATAAATGAGAATGAACTCATCGCAAAGATACAAGATTACTGCAATTCACGAAGGCCTTTAGGTGTTGTCACAAAAGAGCTCATAAAACCTGAAAGGATGCCCGTCAAGGTAGTTGAGGTGCATCCCGCGCCTGAATTAATGGCGTTTCACAACGATTTCATATCTTTCATGGGCGATGCTATGGTCTCACGCTATCCCGAACGCGATGGAGCAAACTACATGCCGCACATAACCGCTGAGTACGGCGGCCGAATGGTTATAGATGCCGATTCGTTCACCAATCGTACCTTCCAAATCACGAAGGTGGTTCTACTTAAGGACGCCGAAACTGCCGCCGGTTCACAAGATTCCATTGCTTTTCATGAGTTTAGCCTACATTCTCGACAGCGATAAGCTCGATGTCGAAAACGAGGTCACTATTCGGAGGAATAGCCGATGACGCACGTCTCTGACCATATGCCATGCTCGACGGGATCAAAAGTCGACGTGTGCCACCAGCCATCATACCAGGCACACCCTGAGTCCACCCCTCGATGACCTGATTGAGGCCGAACGTCACTGGACTACCGGAGTCATGGCTACTTTCAAAAATTTTTCCTGTTGCACACAATGCACCCGTGTAATGCACCGTCACTGTTGCATCGGGCAAAGCCTCGATGCCATTGCCAACGACCACATCACTTACCTCAAGCTGTTCCTGCCGTTTCTTCTTGCCGAATGGAGTGAAGTCTTCCATGTCGGTACCTTTGCGTTTTGAGAATAATGCCATGCTTCTAGTATACCCAAATACTGCAGGCTGCACATCTTTGGTATTATAGAAGCATGAAGCCACTTATTATCCTTGTCAGCGGCGCTCCGGGATCTGGAAAAACTACTCTCGCAAGCATCCTCTCTGAACAGCTATACATTCCACATATTTCAAACGATCTTGTCCATGGCGGCATTGAGTTTAACGAGACAGGACATGATAGGTCGGTCGTTATGGATAGCGTCTTGGTTCCCGTCATGTCTGAAATAGCACAGAAAAATGTCAGCTTTGTATTCGATGGCGCACTTCATAAGAATAATGCCAAAGAAAAGATTGTAGAGAAACTTCAGACGGTTGCGAATGTAATTAATGTCCACGTTGTCACTGCCGATCCGATTCAGCGATACACAGATCGAGTAATGAAAAGTCAGACACCAGATATTATTCGAAGAAGGGAAGTCCTGCTTGACAGAGCGTCCTACCATCGTGATCATTTGGACGAGTATGCCCAACCCTTGGATTTGGGCATCCCGCAGCTTGTAGTGAATACTGACGATGGCCATACCCCCACGATCGAAGAAGTTGTGCACTTTGTTAATAGCAATAGATCAACCGTTCAGCCCGACGAATCCGTCTAAGCTACTTCGGCCACTGCCACTCACGCACCTCGGGCATGTCGATGCCTTCGCGGTTGATATAATTCGTGTGCTCGATTAACTTCATAGCCATCTTTTCGTGTAATTTGCGTGCTTCTTCCGAATCAAGGCCGACGCGTTCGATGACATCAATGACAAGGTTAAATCGGTCTAGGCCGTTTCGCACCGCCATATCGAACGGCGTTGTGATCGAACCTTCTTCTTTATACCCCCGAACGTGAAGGTTGCGGTTGGCCCGGCGATACGTCAGGCGATGGATTAACCACGGATACCCGTGGAAGGCAAAGATAGTTTCTTTATCACGCGTAAACAACTGATCGTACTCGGGATCGCTCATACCGTGGGGGTGTTCGGTATCTGGCTGCAGACGCATCAAGTCGACAATGTTCACGAAACGAAGCTTTAGGTCAGGTAGGTGTTCGCGCAAGATTGAAGCGGCCGCTAGCGCCTCGAGCGTTGGGATGTCGCCCGCGCAGGCCATCACGACGTCTGGCTCAGCACCATTGTCAGTACTTGCCCAGTCCCAGATGCCCGCCCCGCGCGAGCAGTGCTCGATAGCCTCATCCATCGAGAGCCATTGCTGCGTATCGTGCTTGCCGGCAACCACAAGATTAATATAGTTCTTGCTGCGCAGCATATGATCCACCACCGAAAGCAGCGTGTTGGCGTCCGGCGGTAAGTAAACTCGAGCCACTTCCGCCTTTTTATTCACCAAGTGATCGATGAAACCAGGATCTTGGTGGGTGAAGCCATTGTGGTCTTGGCGCCACACGTGCGAGGTGAGGAGGTAATTGAGCGATGAAATCTCTTTACGCCATGGTAATTCAGAAGACATCTTAATCCACTTGGCGTGTTGGCTGACCATCGAATCAACGATGCGGATGAAGGCTTCATAGCTGTTCAACAGCCCATGCCGACCTGTCAGCAAATACCCTTCCAGCCAGCCCTGCGATTGATGCTCGCTTAGCATCGAATCCAGCACTGCACCATCAGTCGCAATAAATTCATCCGAATCTTTAATGCGAGCAGACCATTGGCGGTTCGTCACTTCAAATACAGCGTCGAGGCGATTTGACATCGCTTCGTCGGGCCCGAAGAGGCGGAAGTTGCGTCCGTGATCGTTCAACCGAATAACATCTCGGATGAAGGGGCCGAGTGCTTTGACGTTCCCCATACCGCCAACGCCACGGAATGGCACATCGATAGCGTAGTCTCTGAAGTCGGGCATACGTAAATCAAGCAGGAGGTTCCCGCCGTTGGCATGAGGGTTCGCACCCATCCTTCGCTTCCCGGTTGGCGCAAGCTCTGCGAGCTCAGGCAGTAGCGCGCCCTTATCATCAAATAGCTCTTCTGGGCGATAGCTTTTCAGCCATTCCTCAACCAGGCGGACGTTGTCCTTGTGATCTTCATCAATCAAGATCGGCACTTGGTGCGACAAGAAGTTGTCCTCGTTCTTTTTGCCGTTTACTTCCTTCGGGCCTGTCCAGCCCTTCGGAGATCGCAGAATGATCATTGGCCAGCGCGGACGAGTCGTGTCGTCGTTCTCGCGCGCGTTATGCTGGATGTCTTGAATAATACGCACCGCTTCATCCATCTTAGCTGCCATCAACTGGTGCATGGTGCGCGGGTCATCGCCCTCAACGAACAAAGGAGTCCATCCATAGCCGCGGAACAATTGCTCTAGCTCTTCATGCTCAATCCGAGCCAGCACAGTTGGGTTAGAGATCTTATAGCCATTTAAGTGAAGGATCGGCAAAACCGCGCCATCAGTCTTCGGATTAATAAACTTATTGGAATGCCAGGCAGTTGCCAGTGGGCCGGTCTCCGCCTCGCCATCGCCAACTACACAGGCTGTAATAAGGTTGGGGTTATCGAATATGGCACCGAACGCATGACTCAGCGAGTAGCCCAGCTCTCCACCTTCATGGACAGAACCGGGGACTTGCGG
>MDTC01244854.1_pt1 | contig 18063 bp, 19 predicted proteins | sample 811181 | NCBI WGS metagenome assembly MDTC01 (sample SAMN05326644, study PRJNA326480) | marine metagenome | isolation source: seawater | place: Pacific Ocean: North | collected 2011
ATAAGCATAGCTTTTGAATAAGAAATTTTAGGAAATTTATCATACATTAATTTTTTATTTGAAAATTTTTTAAAAGTATTAACTAATAATTGTTCGACAATTTTAAAAACGTCCTCTTGTTCAACAAAAGACATTTCTAAGTCTAATTGATAAAATTCACCCGGGCTTCGATCTGCTCTAGCATCTTCATCTCGAAAGCACGGAGCTATCTGGAAATATTTGTCAAAACCAGATACCATAATAAGTTGTTTAAATTGTTGTGGAGCTTGAGGTAGCGCATAAAATTTACCTGGGTTCAGTCTACTGGGCACTAAAAAATCCCTAGCTCCTTCCGGGCTAGATGAAGTTAAAATTGGAGTTTGATATTCCAAAAAACCTAATTTTATCATTTCGGTTCTTATAAAAGATATTATGTTAGATCTTAATATTATATTTTTATGCATCTCATCTCTTCGCAAATCGAGAAACCTGTACTTTAATCTAATCTCCTCTGGATAATCTTGTTCTCCAAAAACCGGCATTGGTAATTCTAGTGAATTAGATAAAATTTCTACATGCTGAATAACAATTTCAATTTTTCCTGTTTTTAAATCTAAGTTTTCTGTTCCGCTTGATCTTTTTACTACTTTACCTTTTATTTTAAGAACCGTTTCTGGTTTTGATCTCTCAAGTATTGGAAAGAAACTATTTTTATTTTCAATAACACATTGTGTAATTCCATAATGATCTCTCAAATCAATAAAAAGTAAATTTCCATGATCCCTTTTTCTATGTAACCATCCAGAAAGATGGACAGTTTGATCAATTTCCTTTTCGCTCAATTCTGAACAATTATGTGTTCTATATTTATTCATTGGTCTAGTACTTTTTTTATTAGATTAATATTAATTGATTTTCCAGTGGATAAAGACAATTCATCGAGTTCTTTCAGAAATTTAAACATTTTTTCGTAAGATCTTTCTACATTATTTATTATGAAGTCTGAGACTTTAGGGTTTACACTTATCTGCTTATCGGACAAAGTTTTTGATATAATTACCTTTAAAAGATCATCAGTTGGTAATTCTATACCTATATAAACAAAACTATTTATTCTAGATTGAAGATCTCGTAAATTAAAATTAATACTTTTAATTGATTGAGTAGAGTTTATTAATACATAGTTTTCAAGTTGTTTTGATTGATTTAAGATTGAATAAAATAACTTTTCTTCAATATTATTATCAAAACTATCAATTATTAAACAATCCAGAGTACTTAAATCTTTTATTATTTGATCACTAATATTTTTTGCGTCTACTAATTTTATTCTTTGTATTTTTTTTTCTAAAATTTTTGTTAAATGAGTTTTTCCTGAGCCGGTTGCACCAAAAATATTCAACCATTTTCCAGGCCAAGTAGGCCAACTTTCAATTAATTTATATGCAGAAAAATTATTGCTTGAAACAAAAAAATCTTGATCATAATATTTTTTCGAAAAGGGAAATTTAAATATAAGTTGACTCATTTTATAATGATCTAATTATCCAGCTTTCATTTACTAATTCCAAATTAATACTCTTTTTTTTTAATTGTTGTATTATTTTATCTAATTTACCTAAATACTTTATTCTTAAATTTATATAATCTTTATTAAATTCCTGAACGTAAACATTCTCTATTAAATCAATTTTTTTTATTATTGAATTTAGTTCAACAAAATTAGTTTTTTTACTTAAATACATTTGTACATTTAAAAAAGACGGTGTTCCAATATCTATTAAGTTTTCTGATTTTACTAAATTAATAATTTCCTTTTTTGTTTCCTTAATTATAATTTCATTAAATTTGACTAAATCTTGTTTTTGTTTTTTGAAATTTAAACTTTTCGAAATATTTTTTCCTTGAATAATTGCTTTTAAATATATTTTTCTGAAATCTGCTTTGTTATTTTCAATCAAAATTAAAACTAAATTTTTATTCAAATATTCTTTAAATAAATCTTTTACGTTTAAATTTATCAGATTATCACTGTTATTATTTATATTTTGAATAATCTCAATGTTCTCTAGCGGTAAAATGAATTCTATTAAATTTTCTTTATAAATTTCATTCCAGTTATTGTAAAAGAAATTGTTGTTAAAAATAAAAATTTCGTCATTTTCAATCAATATTGGTAAGATATATAATTCTTTATCCGTAATTTCAGAATATAAAATATTTCTTTTGAAAAATAAGTTGTGAATTTTATCTTTATCAAATGTTACACTAAAGTTGACAAGTTCTTCTTTTGAATTACTATCAATTGAATTTGATATTTGATAAAAAGTGACTAACTGTTTGATTTCAGAAAAATTTAACTCAGATAGCTTTTTAACGTCATCTTCTAATAATATTTTTCTTATTAGTTGATCAAAACCACTTTTAATAGCCTTATTAGTAAGTGCATTTGTGGAAATATTGTTCTTTTTTTCTAACTCTATATTATTAACATTAAATAAATTATTTTCGGATAAAAGATTTCCAGTTTTTAGAAAAACTATTAGAATAATTATTATTGATTTATACAGTTTCATAAAAAATAGTTATCAATTTATAAATGAAAAGAAATGAAAATAGTTATAAAAAAAGCGGTGTTAACATTTCGTTAGCTAATAAGTTAGTTAAATATATATCCTTAATATCTAAAAAAGGTGTCAAAAAAACGAAAAGTTCCCCTAAAAAAGATGTAATTGGGGGTTTTGGATCGCTATTCGATATCAGTAAGATTAAAATAAAAGATCCAGTTATCGTATCTTGCACTGATGGTGTTGGTACTAAAATTGATTTAGCCAATAAATTCAAAAAATTTGATACTATTGGTATCGATTTAGTTGCTATGTGCATCAATGATCTAATTGTACAAGGTGCAAAACCTTTATTTTTTTTAGACTATATAGCTGTTGGAAAGCTAAACCTTGATAAAGCAAAAAAAATTTTAAAAGGAATTTTCAAAGGTTGCAAAATTTCTGATTGCAAATTAATTGGTGGTGAAACTGCAGAAATGCCAGGTATATATTCAAAAGATAAATTTGATCTCGCAGGTTTTAGTGTGGGCATTGTTTCAAAAAAAAAAATTTTAGATAAAAGTAATGTAAATAAAAATAATATAGTTTTAGCAATTCCATCTAGTGGAATTCATTCAAATGGATATTCTTTAGTAAGATCAATTTTAAAAAAAAATAAAATTCCAGGAAATATAAAAAACGAACTTTTAAGACCCACTAAGATTTACTCTAAAGAAGTTTTAAGGTTAACAAGAAAGAACCTCATTAATTCTGCAGCGCATATTACTGGCGGTGGATTGGTTGAAAATTTATTGAGATCTGTACCTAAAAACTTGACACTTAATATAAATCTTTCAAAAATTAAGATTATTAAAGTTTTTAAATGGTTAAAAAGTAAAAATATTTCTGATCATGAAATGTTAAAAACCTTCAACTGTGGAATAGGTTTTTGTTTGATTGTAAAAAAAAAAAATATTCCATTAATTAAAAGAGTCTTCCCAAAAAAATATAAACCTTATGAAATTGGATATATTTCTCAGACTAAAAATAAAGTAAACTTATTTGGTTCATTGCAATGGTAAAAATAAAAACTTGTGTTTTTATATCAGGACAAGGCACAAATCTTGAAAATTTAATTTTAAAATCTAGAGATTGTAGTTTTCCAGTACAAATAAATTTAGTTATAAGTGATAATAAATCAGCTAAAGGTTTGAATTATGCACAAAAATATAAAATTCCTTTCTTACTTATAAATACAAAAAAAAAGAATTATGAGAATAAAGTTTTAAACTATTTAAAAAAAAATAAAATTTACTTAATTTGTTTGGCTGGATATATGAAGATTATTCCAAAACGAATAATAAACAACTTCAAGGGAAAAATCATAAATATTCACCCCTCATTACTTCCAAAATTTAAAGGATTAAATACCTTTTCGAGAATGCTAAAAAATAAAGAAATAAAGGCAGGCTGCACTGTACATTTCGTGAATGAGAAATTAGACAATGGAAATGTAATTGTTAAAAAAATGTTTTATATCAATAATTCTGACGACGAAAATATACTAAAAAAAAAGACCCAAAAATTAGAATATAGAGCTTATCCTGAGGCAATAATCAAGATCTTTAAAAATTATTAATTTTTAAAAAAAAAATTAATTTCTTTTTTTGCGTTTTCTGGTGAGTCTGAACCATGCACTGAATTTTTTTCTATAGAAATTCCATAATTTTTTCTTATAGTATTCTCCTCAGCATCTTTAGGATTTGTTGCACCCATAATTTTTCTATTTGATAAAACTGCATTATCACCCTCAAGTATCATTACTACTATTGGCCCAGATGACAAATAAGTACACAGATCGTTATAAAAAGGTTTTGATTGATGAACTTTATAAAATTCAGAAGCTTCATCTTTTGTAATATGAATTTTTTTACTTTCTTTTATATCTAAATTGTTTTTAATAAAGATATCCTTTATTTGTTCAACTAAATTTCTTTCCACTGCATCTGGTTTGATTATTGACAAGGTCTGTTCTTTACTCATAATTTTCCTCTATTAATTTGTTTAATAATCTAACTCCAAATCCCGTTGCCCCTCCTGAATTTAAAGCACCACCGTATTTTGAAAAAGCCATACCTGCAATATCGAGATGCGCCCAAGGAGTTTTATTTAAAATAAATCTTTGTAAAAATTGAGCTGCAGTTGTTGATCCTGCTCCACCAACATAATTTATATTTTGTACATCAGCGTTTTTTGAATTCATAAGTTTATCATAGTTTTTATGAAGAGGCATTCTCCATAATTTCTCATTTACATTCTCCCCAGCAGTAACAATTTGTTTAGAAAGTTTATCATCATTAGAAAAAAGACCAGCGAATTCAGATCCTAAGCAAACAATTATAGCTCCAGTCAGAGTTGCTAAATCAACTATTAATTTTGGTTTAAATTTCTTTTCAGTATAAGTTAATGCATCAGCTAAAACTAGTCTACCTTCTGCATCAGTGTTTAAAACCTCTATAGTTTTTCCACTATAAGATTTTACGATGTCTCCCGGTCTCTGCGCTATTCCGCTTACCATATTTTCTACAAGACCCACGACACCAACAGCATTAATTTTTGCTTTTCTTAATGCTAAACTTTTCATTAAACCAACAACAGCAGCTGAACCTGCCATATCATAGGTCATATCCTCCATAAATCTCGCTGGTTTTAATGAGTATCCTCCAGTATCAAATGTTACTCCTTTTCCTACAAAAGCTAATGGTTTGGAATTATTTTTTGCTCCATTCCATTCCATAGTTACTAGATACGATCCTCTTATGCTTCCCATCCCTACTCCTAATAAGGCATTCATACCAAGTTTTTTTAATTTTCTTTTATCAAACACTGTTACTTTTAAACCATCTTTCTTTAATGAATTTAATCTTTTTGCATATTCATCTGGGTGCAGAACATTTCCTGGTTCAGAAACTAAATCACGAGCATAAAAAGTCCCTTCCTCTAAGGCTTTAAATTTTAATTGATTTTGAGGAGAAGGTTTATTAGCATTTCCAAAAATATTTACTCTTATTGTTCTTAACTCTTTTTTTGATTTATATTTTTTAAATTCATAAGATTTTAATTTAAGACCATGAAGAAAATGACCTAAAAAATTTTTATGTTTGCTAGTAATGCTATCGGAATTTAGAAAGTACTCACTATTTTTTTCATGTTTTATATGTCCGTAAAGTTCTGCTCCAAGACTCTCTATATCTGGTGTTTTTAAATTATTTTTTATTGAAACTAACACTATTTTTTTTTTTGAATTTATTTCAAATACAAATAAATTTTTTTTAATATCAGCAGTCTTTAGCAAGTCATTAATGTAAGAAAATTCAGAGCTAGAAAGATCTTTTTTAACAAAATTGGTACTGAATTTATCGTTTGAAAATAGGATAAGGTTAGTTGATGATTTACTAATTTTTTTTTTTATATAGTTTATTTTAACTGACATTTTTTTTATAATTCTCCAATTTAGGTTGAGAGTTATATATGTTCAAATATACAAGATTTCAACGTAAAATTTACAATAATTAAACCATTGATTGAATTTATTAAGCGGATGCTTTATCTATATACAAAATATAACAATGCTTCAAAACAAAATTTATCAAAATTTTATTAGCGAAATTTTAAAAATATTTGCTGTTGTGCTTTTCGCATTATCTATTATTGCTTTAACAGTTAGAGCTGTCAATTTCTTGGATTTAATAGTTGAAAATGGCTATCCTATAAGCATTTACTTTAAATACTCTATTTTGAATCTGATTGGTATAATTCCTAAATTCATCCCCTTTTCGTTCCTTATTGCTTTAACAATTTTTATAATAAAACATTTGGATAATAATGAATTTTTGATTTTATGGACCACTGGCATAAAAAAAATATATTTAGTAAATATATTTATAATCACATCAATTTTAATTTTATTTTTATATCTTACGTTTTCTGCAATTTTAGCACCTTATTCTTTAAATAAATCTAGACAATTATTAAGCCAAGACAATCTTAACTCAATTTTACCTACTTTGAAAACACAGCAATTTAATGACTCCTTCAAAGGTTTAATTTTTTTTATTGAAAAAAAGGTGGGTAATGAAATTTCAAAAGTATTTATGCAAGATAGAGGAAATCATTTTAGCAGTTTGAGTTCTAATATTTCTGAAAGTTCTTTAGCAAATATTGTTGCAGAAAAAGGAATTGTGAATAAAAAAAATATAATTTTGTTAAATGGACAAATAATTTCGTCAAAAAAAAATGATGAGAACGAAATTATAAAATTCGATCAACTTAATATTGACCTAGGGAATATTAATACAACAAATATTAAAAGTCCAAAAATTCAAGAAACTTCAACTATAAGTCTACTTAAGTGTATTATTAAAAATGATTTAACTGGAACAAACTGTAAAGCGACAGAAGAAATTATTTCATCTTTAAACAGAAGATTAATCTTACCTTTTTATATTCCTGTTATAGCATTGTTATGTTCTATGTTATTAATAAAATCTAAAAAAAAACTTTTGAATAAAAGTATTATTTTCATTTATAGCTTTATACTACTTGTTTTTATTGAACTGATAGTCAGATACACAGGCTTAAATGATTTTTTAAGATATGTCTTTTTTATTTTACCTTTTATTTTAGTTTTTGTTTTTTATATTTTTATTCTTTTTAATTTTAAAAACGAAATAAGTGAAAAATGAACAATATTATTTTAAATTATTTAATCAAAAGTTTTATTAAGAAATTTTTAATAGTGATTTCGATATTTTATTTATTTGGAATTATTTTAAATCTTTTTGAAGAAGTAGAATTTTTTAAAAATCTGAACGTAAATTTTATTACACCATTAATTCTTACCTCAATTTTCATACCGAGTTTAATAGTAAAAATTTTACCTTTCATTATTTTTATTTCGAGCATGTGGTTTATGACCATGATTAAAAATAATAAAGATTTACTTACTTTAAAAATTTATGGATTTTCAAATATAAAAGTTTTTGTAATTTTGGCTCTTACCGCTTTTACGCTGGGATGGATGATTTTAATTCTTGCTAATCCAATTACATCTTCTCTTTCAAAATATTATGAACAAGAAAAAGCAAACTACTCAAGGGATATTGATCATTTAATAAATTTTAATAATGATGGTTTATGGATAAAAGAAACTATTGAGGGAAAACAAAGGTTTATCTCCTCAACAAAACTTGAAAATAATCTTCTAAGAAATGTAATGATTATTCATTTGAATGAAAATTCTAGTTTGGTCGAAAAAATAAATGCAGACTCAGCCGATATTAGAAATAACGAATGGATTCTTTATGACGTAAAAATTTTTAAAACAAAGGATAATTTATTTACAAAACATGAGTTTGCGGAATATAAGATAAATTCAGTATATAATTTAAATAAAATAAATGGCTTATTTAAAAATTTCGACACAATGGCTTTTATTGATTTGTTATTTAATTATGAAGATTTGATTAATAATGGTTATACCAAGAATTTTCTTAATCAAAGCTTACATTCCTTATTAACTCTTCCATTTTTTTTAGCATTAATGACTGGTTTAGCCTCTATTTTGACAATGTATAATCTGAAAAAATCAAAAAGTTTGCATGTAATAGTTGTTGGATTGGTTACGGTTGTGATTATTTATTACCTTAAAGATTTTTCACTAGCTTTAGGTCAAATTGAACGTGTTCCTTTGATATTATCAATATGGAGTCCTATAATAATTCTAACTTTATTTACGTTTGTTGGGGTGTTGCAAATTAATGAAAAATAGAATTTTATTTTTTTTAATAATTTTTTTTTCATTTGAAAAGCTTTACGCTGATTCTATTCAAATTAGCTCCAAAAATATTGTTTTAGATAAAAATAGGGAGTCATCAATATTTGAAAATGAAGTTTTTGCAAAGACAGATAAAAATCATACTGTTCAAAGTGAATATGCTGAATATAACAAAAAGACAGGCAAGATAATATTTAAAAACAATGTTCGATTAGAAGATGAGAAAAAAAATAAAATTATCACGCAATACGCTGAATATAATGAAAAAAGTAAAATTTTTAAAACTATTGGTATTACAAAAATTACTACTAGTGAAAATTATGCTCTTGAAGGAAAAGATATTATATTAAATAAAAACGAGAGTTTTATTAGATCGAATAGTAAAGCAACAATTTTTGATAAAGAGAAAAATATTATTTATTTAGATCAATTCGAGTACAATAGAAATAATAAAATTTTTAAATCTATTGGTAATATTGAGATCATTGATAAATTTAAGAATTCATATAATTTTTCCCAGATTTACATTGATACAGATAAAAATGAAATTCTTGGGACTGACATATCTGCATACTTAAAGAATAAAGATTTCAAAATAAATGAAAAAAATGACCCGCGTATTTTAGCTAACACTTTTAGTAAAAAAGGAGAGATTAGTAAATTTAATAAAAGTATTTTCACGTTGTGTGGTTACAGAAAAGGTAAAAACGGTGAAAAATGTCCTCCATGGACTATTCAAGCAACTGAGATGCTGCATGACAATAAGAAAAAAACAATTTATTATGATAATGCAATTGTAAAATTTTATAATATCCCAATATTTTATATTCCTAAATTAGCACATCCTGATCCGTCAATAGAACGTAGATCTGGTTTCTTGCCAGCTACACTTAGTGATACTAAAAATCTTGGTACAGGAATAACGGTTCCTTATTTTTTTGCGATTGATAAAGATAAGGACTTTACATTTACAAACAAATTTTATGCTGATGAGCATGCTCTACACATGTTAGAATATCGACAAGCCTTTAGAGATTCTAACTTAATTTTGGATATGGGTTACACCGAGGGCTATAAAAATACTGATAGTAAAAAAACTAGTGAGGATAAATCTCACTTCTTTTCAAAATTTGTGAAAACTTTCAAAAAAGACAACTCAGTAACCAATTTAAAAATACAGACTCAAAGTGTCTCTAATGATAAATACTTAAAGTTGTATAAAATTGAATCAAATTTAGTTGATCATGATCTAAATTATTTAGAAAACTCTTTTAATTTCTCACATTCAAATGATGATTATTTTTTTAGTGTTGATGCATCTATGTATGAAACATTAAAAGAAAATTATAATGATAAATATGAATATATTCTTCCAGAAATTTTATTTGATAGAAATCTTTTTCAAAGCGATATTTTTGGAAATTTAGATTTTCAAAGTAACTTTAAAGTGAATAATTACGATACAAATAAAACTTCAAAAACGTTGATCAACGATTTTAATTGGGTATCGAAAGAAATTAATTTTAATAATGGTTTTAATGGTAAATTTTTAGGTCAACTCAAAAATATAAATTACGAAAATAAAAATATAGCAAAATTTAAAGAGGATCAAACAAGTGAAATACATGGATCATTAGGCTATCTTAATGAAATCGAATTGATAAAGGAAAATTTAAATACAAAAATTCAAAGTTTATTAACGCCTAAATTATTAATTAGATATTCACCAGGAAGTATGAAAAAAGAAAATGACGGTGATCGATTAACTCCTTCAGATGCTTTTTCTTTAGATAGATTAAATAGTCCCGACAATGTAGAAAAAGGCTTAAGTGCAACATTAGGATTTGATTACTCTGTTAGTAATAAAGATGACAAAAAATTTGATCTTTCAATCGCTCAAGTTGTAAGTGACGAAGAAAATAATAAAAAACCTACAGCAACCAGTCTAGATGAAAAACTATCTGATTTAGTGGGTACTTCTAGTTTAAAATTAAACAAAAATTTTGAAATTAATTATAACTTTTCATTAGATCAAAATTATAGTGATCTAAACTATAATGAAATTCTCTCAACACTTAACTTTAGCAATCTCAACTTAGAAATTGGTTATTTGCAGGAAAAAAAACATATTGGAAATAATGAATATTTAAAAACAAATTTAAATTATAACACTACATCAAATCAAAAAATTTCTTTTCAAAATAAAAGAAGTCTCGTAACCAACTCCTCAGAGTATTATGACTTAAGTTATGAATATTTTAATGATTGTTTGCGAGCTGCGTTAGTGTTTAGACGGGAATTTTACAATGACTCAGAGCTTGAGCCAGAAAATACATTGATGTTTAAAATAACATTAATACCTTTTGGTGATATTAGTACTCCCTCATTTAGTCAATGATAAAATATAGATTTGAAATAACTGTTTTTTTATCATTTTATTTTTTTTTATTTTCAAATTTATTTGGCGTTGAAAATAAAATTATTGCTAAAGTAAATAATGAAATTATTACTTCATATGAACTAAAAAATAAAATTAAAACTACACTGATTTTATCAAATGAAATGATTAATCAAGATAATATTAATCGAACAAAAAAGCTTATTTTGAAATCTTTAATTGATCTTAAAGTTAAAAAAGATGAATTAAAGAAATATGAAATGATAAAAGTTGAAAACTCCGAGATAAATAATAGTTTAGTTTCTTTATCTAAGGGTGATTTAATAAAATTTAAAAATAAATTTCAAGATAATAAATTAGATTACAAACTTTATATAGATGAACTTGAGACTGAACTGCGATGGAGAAAATTAATTTTTTTTATTTATAATAAAAAAGTAAATATTGACGAAACAGAAATTAACTTAGAGTTAGAAAATATCCTTAGTAAAAAAAATAATGAAAACATTGATTATAAATTATCTGAACTTGTAGTAAGTTTCGAAACAGAAGATGTTAAGAATAAAAAAATAAGCGAAATAGAAAAATCCATTAACGAAATTGGATTTGAAAATTCAATTCAAAAATTTAGTGAGTCTATCAGCAAAAATGAGTCAGGAAATTTAGGTTGGATAAATTCTAAAGGGTTATCAAAAGATATTTATGAGTCAGTAAAGAAATTAAAAATAAATGAAATTACGAAACCAATTATAACTGCAAATAATATTATATTTTTAAAATTAACTGATATTAAAAAAATAAAATTAGAGAAAAAGAATATTGAGATAATAAAAAAAAATATTTTAAACGCTCGAAAGAATCAGATGTACAGCTTATATTCCAATAGTCATTTATCAAAATTAAGAAATGAGGCAACTATTGAATACAATTAAAAATAAGATAATCATATTAAGTGGTGAACCTAATAGTATTAATTCAGAAATAATCTATAAATGTTGGAAAAAATTGCCTTCGAAAATAAAAAGAAAGATTTATTTTATTTCAAATTATAAGCTCCTTAAAAAACAATTAGATAAATTAGGTTACTCTTTAAAAATAACAAAAATAGAAAACATATTTGAAAATGAAGATAATAATAATCTAAAATTAATAAATATCGACTTAAATTTTAAAAATCCTTTTAAAGTTAATAAAAGAGAGACTAGAAATTATATCTTAAAATCTTTAAATTTAGCTCATAAAATTGTTACTGAAAATAAAAATATAGCAGGGATTATTAATTGCCCGATAAGTAAACCATCCTTAAATAATAAAGGGTTTGGAGTAACGGAATATTTAGCTAAAAAGTGTGCAATTCAAAATAACTCTGAAGTAATGTTAATTAGGAATAATAATTTAGCTGTTTCTCCAATAACTACTCATAATAAAATTAAAGATATTTCAAAAAAATTGAAAAAAAATTTAATAGTTAATAAAGTAAAAAAAATAAATTCCTGGTTTAAAGAAAAATTAAAAAAGACACCAAAAATTGCAATATTAGGTCTAAATCCTCACAACGCTGAATTAAAAAAGGACTCTGAAGAAGTTAAAATAATTTTACCAGCAATTAAAAATTTAAAACAAAAGGGTTTAAATGTAAAAGGCCCTTACGTGGCAGATACTATTTTCATTAATGAATATAAAAAATTTGATGTGATAGTAGGAATGTATCATGACCAAGTTTTAGCTCCTTTTAAAACTTTATATAAATACAATGCTGTAAATCTCACATTAGGTTTAAATTATCCTAGATTATCTCCTGATCACGGAGTGGCAATTGATTTAATCGGTAAAAATAAAGCAAATGCGTCAAGTTTGATTGAATGTATAAATTTTTTAAATAAACGTCATAAATGAAGTTTTTTAAAAAATCCCTAGGTCAAAACTTTTTAATTGACCAAAATATAATAAAGAAAATTACTTCTCTAGTAGATATAGAAAATAAAAATGTTCTTGAAGTAGGGCCAGGCTCCGGCGCTCTAACTGCAGAAATATTAAAAAAAAATCCTAAATCTTTAATTGTAGTTGAAAAAGATAAAAGTCTAGCAATAAAATTGAAATCAAAGTTCAAAAATAAAATTAATTTTAAATTATACAATGAGGATATATTAAGAATTGACTTAAAAAAAATTATTAGGAAAAATTTAATTGTTTTTGGTAATTTGCCGTATAATATTTCATCCCAAATCTTGGTAAAGTTTATTAAAATTAAGAAATTGTCACCTGATTTCAGTGATTTCATTTTTATGTTTCAAAAAGAACTTGGAGATAAAATCGTCGCAAAATTTCCGTCCTCTGAATATGGAAGACTTTCAATTTTATCCACTTACAAACTTGAGATATTAAAAAAGTTTTTAGTTTCACGAAATTGTTTTTTTCCTAAGCCCAAAGTAACATCTATAGTTATTCACTTTAGACCAAAAGAAAATATCACTTTCAAAATAAAAGATGTAAATAATTTAGAAAAAGTGACTAATATTTTATTTTCTAATAAAAGGAAAATGATCAATAAAAGTATTATAAAAATCCTTAGCCAAAATAAGATAAATCAAATTAATGATTTAGATTTAAAACTCAGACCATCGAGTATAAAACCTGAAATATACTATAAAATTACCGAGTTATTTGAGATAAAATAGAAAGTTCCTTTTTTTTATTCAAGATTATATTTTCAATTTGTTTAAAACATACTTCAAGATTTTCGTTTATAAGAATATAATCATAGTCTTTCCAATGTTTTATATTTTCTTCAAATGAATTAAATCTTTTTTCTATTTCCTCGGAGGTGTTTTGGTTTCTTTTTATAAGTCTCTTTTTAAGTTCATCTTTATTAGTAATTAAGTAAATTTTGATAAGGTTCAAATTCTTATATTTTGAAAGCTGTTTTGTGCCCTGCCAATCAATATCAAATATAATATCATTTTTAAGTATCATTTCATCTACATTGCTTTTTAATGTTCCATAATAATTTTCAAAAATTTTCGCGTGTTCATAAAACTCATCTTTTTTAATAAGATTTTCAAATTTGCTATGAGAAACAAAAAAATAATCTACTCCGTCAACCTCATTAGATCTCGGAGATCTGGTTGTATGCGAAACTGAAATTTTAAAAGTTTGATATTTTTGTTGGATTTTTTTAGTTAGAGTTGTTTTTCCTACTCCAGAAGGAGAAGATAATATTACCATTATATTTTCTCCACCAAGGGGCATTTATATAATTAAGTTAACTAGATTTGCTCTCGATAAATTTAATTGCATCACCTACTGTTAAGATCTTTTCTGCTTCACTATCAGAAATTTCTGATCCAAACTCTTCTTCAAAAGCCATAACTAATTCCACAGTATCTAAGCTGTCGGCACCTAAATCATCAATAAAACTTGCTTCCTCGGTTACTTTATCTTCTTCTACCCCTAAATGATCGGCTACAATTTTTTTAACTTTACTTTTAACGTCCTCTGACATGAAATCCTTTCGTACGATTTATATTTTTCTTAATAGATTATTAATTAGAATTGTCAAGCCATATACATTCCACCATTAACATGTATAGTTTCACCATTTATATACCTGGCCAGATCTGAAGCTAAAAAAGCTACACAATTTGAAACATCTTCACCTGTTCCTAGATCTCCAGAAGGTATCTTGCTTATTAAATTTTTTTTAAAATTTTCATCAATTTTATCAGTCATATTAGTTTTAATAAAACCTGGGGAAACACAATTGATATTGATATTTTTTTTTGCATATTCAATAGCTAAGCTTTTAGAGAATGCAACCATTCCTGCTTTGGATGCTGCATAATTAGCTTGGCCTAAATTTCCCGTATGTCCAACTATGGAAGTGATATTTATTATTTTACCATATTTCTTTTTCAACATTTTTTTTATTACAAATTTACACATTAAAAAACTTGCTGTTAGATTAATATCTAAAACTTTTTTCCAATTTTCTTCAGTAAGTCTAATTGATAAATTATCTAAAGTAATACCAGCGTTATTTACAAGTACATCAATCCCGTCCATTTCTTTTTCAACATCATTAACAAATTCCTCAATTTTATCATGATTATCTAAAGCAAACTTTTTTGTTTTTAAATTTGGAAATTCTTTTAACAAATTTGAAAGTTTTTCTTCATTTGTGCCTGTTGCAATAATTATTGAGCCTAGTTTGTTAAAAGTTTTTACCAAACTATTACCAATTCCACCGGTAGCTCCTGTAATTAAAACTTTTTTATCTTTAAGATTCATTTATAAATTTATTGATATCATCTATTGAATTAATTGAAAAGCAAACACTATTTTTTATAGTCCTTTTAACCATTCCTGTTAAAACTTTTCCTGGACCAATTTCGATATAATTTTTTATTCCATTATTTGACATATTAATTAAGCTTTCTCTCCATTTTACTGTAGAAAAAATTTGGTCCACTAATAATTTTTTAATTATTTCTGATCGATTTTCAGCTGAAGCGGTTACATTATTAATAATTTTAACCATCGGATCTTTAAAATTAGTAGATTCAATTTTTTCTTTCATACTTTTTGCAGCAGGTTTCATAAGTGAACAATGAAAAGGAGCGCTCACTTTTAAAGGGATAGATTTTACTTTATTTTTTTGTAAAGTTTGTTGAAATTTATCAATACCACTTTTTTCACCACTTAAGATTATTTGGCCATCAGCATTATCATTGGCTATTTCGCATATCAATTTTTTATCATCTCTTTTATCTAAAAGAGCTCTTATTTCATTTATGTTGAGACCTAAAACTGCGATCATGCTTCCTTTTCCTATTGGAACAGCTTGCTGCATTGCTTTCCCTCTTTCATGTAATAAATAAACTGCATCTGAAAAATTTAGTGACTCTGAACATACTAAAGCACTGTACTCTCCTAAAGAGTGACCAGCAAAAAATTTAAATTTTTTTAAATCAAAATTAAATTCTTCTCTCAAAACTTTAAATATTGAGTAACTAACAACCAAAATTGCTGGTTGGGTATTTTTTGTCAATTGAAGTTGATCTGCAGGACCCTCTAGAATTATATTTGATAACTTAAATTTTAGTTTTTCGTCTGCTTCATCGAATATTTTTTTAACAATATTAAACTCATCATAAAATTGCTTGCCCATCCCAACAACTTGGGATCCTTGGCCTGGAAATAGTAAAGTGTTCATTTATTAATACTTATTCGACAATAATTTATATTGATATAATCTTTTATTATAGTATAAACCAATTTTTATAAACTAAATTAACATAGAAACACTAATAAATTATGGCTTTTTACGAGAACACTTTAATAGCTAAGCAAGATTTAGCTGAAAAAGATCTGAAAGATATTAAAAATAAATATAATGATCTTATTAATAGTTCGTCAGGTAAAGTTTTAAAAATTGAGGAATGGGGTCTTCTAAATCTAGCTTCTAAAATAAGAAACTATACGAAGGGATTTTATATTCATTATAAATTTGAAGGTGATAAAAATACACTAGCTGAGTTTAACAAAAAGATTAACATTGATAGTTCAATAATAAGACATTTATTAGTAAAATATAAAAAGTTAAACCTAGAAAAAGAATATTTTAACAGGGAAGAAAAAAGAAATAATGAAAAGAAAAAATAAAAAATTTCAAAAAAGATCAACAAATTCATTAAATAAGTTAAGCTTATTTCAAAAAAATGGTTCTAGGTTTTCAAAAATTTGCCCACTGTCTACAAAAGATGCGCCACCAATTGATTATAAGAATATATCTTTATTGAAAAAATATATTACAGATAATGGAAAAATTATTTCTTCAAAAATAACATCTGTTTCGCTTAAGAAACAACGTCAATTAACTAATGAAATTAAAAAAGCAAAAATTCTGAGCCTTATTTAAAATGGAAATTATCTTATTAGAGAATATATCGAATTTAGGAAACATTGGAGATAAGGTTTCTGTAAAAAATGGTTACGGGAGAAATTTTCTCTTAAAAGAAGGAAAAGCACTTAGATTTAATAAAGAAAACGAAGAGTTTGTAAATAAAAAAAAAGATGAATTAAATAAGAAAAATAATGAAACTAAAAATAAATTTAAGGAGATAGCTAAAATAGTAAATAATAAAACTTTTACTTTTAATAAAGAAAGTAAAGAAAATGGCGAGTTGTATGGCTCTATTAAACCAAAAGAAATTTGTAATTTGGTCAAAGAATCTTCAAAAGCTGATGTAAGTCCCTCTCAAATAATTCTTAAGGATGAATTGAATAAAATAGGCACTTTTAAAGTAAATATCAATTTTCACTCTGACGTCAAAGCTAATATTACAATCAAAATTGCTAAGATAAAATCAAAATGACTTCTCCACAGAAGTGAAGAAAGGGTGTGTAACTTTTCGCTTTAAACAAAATTACTTTGTAATAACATGATTTTGTGAAAGAGATTATTCAGGCACATAAAACCGAAAATAAACAACCATCAAATTTAGAAGCAGAACAAGCCTTGCTTGGTTCAATTTTGGTAAATAATGATGTAATTGATGAAGTTTCTAACATAATTAATCCACTGACTTTTTACGACCCCGCACACATAAAAATTTACGAGGTAATAGAAAATCTTAATAATAAGGGTATGATAGCTAATCCCATAACTTTAAAAAATTTTTTTGAGAAGGACAATATGCTCAAAGAAGTTGGGGGAACTGAATACTTAGTTAAGTTAACGAGATTTTCAGGTTCTGTGAAGCAGGCTATTGATTATGCAAAAGTAATTCATGAAATGTATTTAAGGAGAGAGCTTGTTCAAATTTCAGATAAATTATCATCTGAGACTCTAAACGCTAGTACTGATGATCAAAATGCTGAAAATATTATTGAAAGTACCGAAAAATCTTTGTTTGATTTAGCTGAGAGAGGCACATTTTCACAATCATTTTTAAAATTTAATAAAGCATTAGATCAAACAATCGAAATGGCAACCTTAGCAATGCAAAATGACCAGGGTCTAGTAGGAGTTCCAACAGGTTTGACAGATTTAGACGAAAAATTAGGAGGATTGCATAAATCAGATTTAGTAATTTTAGCAGGAAGACCATCAATGGGTAAAACTGCTTTAGCCACTAACATTGCATATCATGCTGCTCAAAATTTATTAAAGAGACAAGAGAAATCATCAATAGCATTTTTTTCTTTAGAAATGTCTTCAGAGCAACTTTCAACTAGAATTTTATCAGAGCAAGCAAGAATTAAATCTGATGATATTAGACGTGGTAAAGTAACAGAAGAAGAAA
>MDTC01165803.1_pt1 | contig 18060 bp, 17 predicted proteins | sample 811181 | NCBI WGS metagenome assembly MDTC01 (sample SAMN05326644, study PRJNA326480) | marine metagenome | isolation source: seawater | place: Pacific Ocean: North | collected 2011
AAGGCTGATTGCAAAAATTGTTGAGAAAATTTCGCTAATTTTACTCTGTTCGCCTTCTTCTGGAAGAGCAATATCAGCTGAATAATTTAAGGTCTTCATACCCATTTTCATTGCTTCATATAAAGATGCCATTCCACGAAAAATAGGTTTATTCCAAAATCTCGAATTTTCAGTAATGGAACAAAAATCTTTCTTCTGAACATGTACTTTACCCTCGGGGTCTCTAACCGCTGTTGCATATGCACCTGGCACACGCATCATCACCCCTTCAATAACCGCTTGCCCTCCAACCATGATTGAAGGTTTCATAATTGAGATCAATATTGTTTTATACATATAAATTAAAATAGCCCTGATCAACTTTTATAATTGAATTCAGAGCCATTATATTTTTTGTTTTAATTATTTACGACTATATTTTTTATTAAACTTTTCAATACGTCCAGCCGTGTCTACTAAATTCTGTTTACCAGTAAAAAAGGGGTGAGATTTATTTGAAATTTCAATTTTAAATAATGGATATTCTTTCCCATCATCCCAAGTAATTGTTTCTTTAGTCTCAACAGCAGATCTAGTTAAAAATGCATAATCACATGATGTGTCTTTAAAAACGACTAATCTATAGTTATCAGGATGTACGCCTTTTTTCATAATTAACTCCTAATTAAGCAATTCTTTCAAGGGACGACTTAACAAGTTCGACACCTTGTTCAATTATTTCAGTGCTAGTTGCATAAGAAAAACGAATATGCCCCGGTGCTCCGAATCCATCACCTGGGACTGTAACAACACTAGCACAGCCTAAAATATAATCAGAAATATCAAAAGTATCCTTAAGTTCCTTTCCATTTACTGTTTGCCCAAGGTATGCAGAAAAATCAGGAAAAACATAAAAAGCTCCTCCTGGCGTAGCACAACTAACATTAGAAATATTTTGTAATAACTGCACTATTATATCACGTCTCTCTTTAAAAGCAGTCTTAAAATCTTCAACGCAGGATTGATCGCCAGTTAGGGCAGCAATACCAGCCATTTGACCTATAGAGTTTGCACAAGAAGTCGCCTGACCTTGAATTTTAGACATCGCTTTAATAATGTCTCTTGGCCCAGCAGCATACCCAATTCGCCATCCTGTCATAGCATATGTTTTTGATAAACTCAAACAAGTAATCACAGTAGCACCAATATTATAATCTCTATTGATTTTTTCAGTACTAATAAATTCACCATCATATACTAAACGTTCATAGCATTCATCAGAGATAACCACCCAATTATTTTCTTTTGCCAAATGCAAAATTTTAAGAAGTGCATTTTTACTCCATATACCACCAGTTGGATTTGAAGGAGAATTCAAAATTAGCCCTTTTACATTTGGTGTTATTTTAGATGTTAAATCATCAAAATCAGGCTCAAAATTACTTTCTGCAATGGTATTAACTATAATGGGTTCTGCATCAGATAATCTTATGAATTCTGGAAAAGACACCCAATACGGACGAAATACAATTACATCATCACCTCTATCAAATAAGGCCTGACATGCATTATAAAGGCTTTGTTTTTCACCATTAGATACCAAAATATCTGCCGGTTCATAATGAAGACCATTTTCTTTCTTAAGTTTACTACAAATAGCATCTCGAAATTCTAACATCCCTGGCCCAGCTGTATATTTTGTGAAACCATCGTCCATTGCTTTTTTACCAGCATCTATTATGTGTTTAGGAGTATTAAAGTCTGGCTCTCCTACAGAAAGATTAATGACATCGAGACCCTGAGAGCGCATTTCTGCAGCCCTAGTTGCCATTTGCAAAGTAAATGACGGTAAAACCTTATGAACTCTTTCTGCTAATTTATATTTCAAAATTTATGCTGCTGTTTATGATGTTTTTCAGTATTGAATTTTGAATCATCTGAATTTTCATCATGCGATTTATGTTTTTTATTATCGTCTTCAATATCAAAATCTTTTGAAAACCTTCTTCCACTATTTTGATAATTTTTTTTATGTTTTTTCTTATTATTCTTATTGGTTTGATTAAAAAACTTTTTGGATTTGTTTTTCCTTTTCTTTTTAAAATTTTTCGGCCGTCTTTTGTGACGTTTGGGTTTAGGAACATCCGTTGCAGAAATAACTTCTAAACCTTTTTCATCATCTAAGTTAATTTCTGGAATATTTGAGTCTTCTTTTAATTTGTCTTCACCATTATGATTAAATAAGCCATAAATACTACCATAGCCTCTTGTAATACCATTGCCTAAACCAATATAATTAGGGAAAATAAAATTCGTTTTAAATTCCCCCATAAAAGCACCCCATTTATTATCATCAACAGGCTTTGGAAATAAACTAGCCAATTTAACTTTTGTATAAATATCCTCTTCTATATTTACACCGACTTCTTTTGCTAAAAAAATTATATTTTGTCCAAGTAAACGATTTAAAAATGAAGGCTTTTCTTGATTAGTTAAAAATTTATACCTCCCTCCTGTCATATGATTTAAAGCTACCCAAGGAGTTGTAAAACGATATCTTAAAAGATGAGTAGTCGGGATAAATTGTTCATTCTGAGTATCTACATCACAATCATTAATCTCAAAGGTAATATTCCCAAAATCGAGTATATTTAATTTTTCGATAATTGATACAACTGGCTCTACTCCTTCATGTATACCAATAATATATATTTGTTCATCAAGAATCTTTACTTGAACTCGAGGGTATAAAAATTTATCTCTATAAGATCCATCTAACATGGGGATTATTGGCTCATCACCATATTGTTTCATGAAAAGCCCCTTTACTTGATAAGGAGTTTTCCTTACAGGCTTATCTGTTATAACCTTTACAATAATTGATTTTATATTTGGAAAAGGTTCGCTCATTAGAAGAAAAATTTAATTTAGAATTTATTGACTCATCGTGTCTAGAAATTCAGCATTGGTTTTTGTACGCTTCATCCTTTCTTGCATAAATTCCATTGCCTCATCCACTTTCATATCATTTAGCAATTTTCTAAGAATCCACATACGACTTAATTCTTTTCGATCCAATAATAATTCTTCTTTTCTGGTCCCAGATTTAATTATATCAAAAGCCGGATATACCCTCCGGTCACTTAACCTGCGATCTAGTGCTAATTCCATATTACCAGTTCCCTTAAATTCTTCGAATATAACTTCATCTGCTCGACTGCCAGTATCAATTAGTGCAGTTGATATAATAGTCAAACTCCCACCTTCTTCTGTATTTCTAGCCGCTCCAAAAAATTGTTTTGGTTTCTTCAAAGCGTTAAAATCGACACCACCTGAAAGAATTTTCCCACTATGAGGAATTACCGCATTATGCGCACGAGCTAATCGTGTAATACTATCTAAAAGAATAACGACATCATCACCAAATTCAACCATTCTTTTTGCCTTTTGCAATACCATATCAGCTACTGAGACATGCCTTTCTGGTGGCTCATCAAATGTAGAACTAATCACTTCAGCATCTACATTTCTTTTCATATCTGTCACCTCTTCTGGCCTTTCATCAATTAGAAGTACTATTCTTTTTGTTTCTGGATGATTTTTACTAATTGAATTTGCTAATTGCTGTAATAAAACAGTTTTACCTGTTTTTGGCTGCGCTACCAAAAGCCCTCTTTGTCCTTTACCAATTGGAGCTATTAGATCCATAATTCGCATAGAAAGATTTTTATCATCAGCCTCCAATTTCAATTTATCTTCAGGGTATAACGGTGTAAAATTATCAAATAATATCAATTCTCTAAGTTTTTCAATAGGATGCTCATTCACCGTCTCAATTTTTAATAATGCATAAAATCTTTCTTTTGATTTTGGTGGACGAATTTGACCAGCAACTAAGTGCCCTGTCTTAAGACTAAATCTTTTTATTTGAGATGGACTGACATAAATATCATCTGGCCCTGGCAAATAATTAAAATCTGGCGAGCGTAAAAAACCATAACCATCTTGCATGACTTCTAAAACACCTCTCGCGGAAAGCGAACCTTCTTTTTTCGCATTTGCCTCTAATATCCGTATCGTTAATTCTTGTTTATTAAGGCCGGCCACTCCGCCTTCAATTTCTAATTCTTTCGCTAATTCTGTTAATTCACGAATTTTTAATGATTGCAATTCGTTAAGATCCATATAATTAAAACCTATTTTTATAAATTTAATGAAAAATTAATACTATAAACCTCCGTGGGGATACGAAGGTTAGTCAAAATTACATTAATTATGAATTGAGTCAAAAGGTATTTCAAAATTTTGAAATATCTCTTTTGCAAAATAATGACTACCAAATATAATACCAATACACCCATCATCAATATAATTTTGTAATTTTGAAATACCATCTGCAACTGAATTAACTACTTGTTGCTTCAAACCAAAATCATCCAAATTTTTTGATAATTCTTGTTCATTTAATAATAATTTTTCTTGATCTGTTGTTATATATAATTTTAGAAATTTGCTTGATACAATATTCGAAAACCACCGTAGATCCTTATCTCCTTTCATCCCTAATAAACCTACAAATTCTTTATTAGGATAAATTTCCTTAAGCGTATCTAATAAATATTGTACACCAGATTCATTATGTGCAACATCATAGTATAACCCATTAGCAATTTTATGCATTCTCCCTGGCCAAACTACTGATGATAATCCTTTTCTAATCATATTATCAGTAATATTTGGCTTAATCAATTTCAAAGCTTCAATGCACAGTGCTGCATTTTGCGCCTGATGCTTACCAATCAACGATGTAAAGAATAGATTATTTTCATAATTAAAATTCGTTCCTTGTTCTGAAATGATAATATCACTTATTGGCTTTAAATTAATTACCGGTGAATTCTGTTTCTTTGCTTTTTCAAATAATATTTGATTGACTTCTTCCTTTTGGTGTGAAATAATTACTGGAATTTCTTTTTTTATGATACCGGCCTTTTCTTTTGCAATAGATTTTAAATCAAGGCCAAGTATATTCATATGATCCATGGAAATAGATGTAATAATACTTAAGACTGGCATTATCACATTTGTAGAATCTAAACGACCTCCCAATCCAGTTTCTACAATAACAATATCAACATTGTTTTGTTTAAAATAATCAAAAGCCATACATGTTGTAGCTTCAAAAAACGTGGAATTAACTTTATTTATAAATTCGGTCGCATAATCAAAAAATTGCACTATTCTTTGATTAGAAATTGGTTCTCCATTAATTCTAATCCGTTCATTAAAATTGATTAAATGAGGTGATGTATATAACCCAACATTTAATCCCATCAAACGAAGAACTGCTTCAAGAATGGCACATGTAGATCCCTTACCATTAGTCCCAGCTACATGAATCATTATTAAATCTTTATGTGGATTATTTAATAAATCTAATAATTCATACGTATGTTGAAGCCCAAGTTTTATCCCTTTACGCTCAAGAGTATAAAATGCAGCTAACCGTTCAGAAAAATCATTTGATGTCAACTTTATTAATATCGTCTATTTTTGCATCAACAAATTTGAATGCAATTTTTTTAAAAGAACTGACAGAGTCTGTAACAAAACAGTTTATAGAAACTTTATTATTATCGGTCATTAAATCTTTAGATTTTAATAAGCCCGCAACATAATGAGCAGTCGCTTCTCCAGAATCAATTAATGTTATTTCAGAATTAAGAACTTTTTTAATTATATCTTTTAATAAAGGATAGTGAGTACATCCTAATATAATAGTATCTGATTGTGTATTTTTTATATCGTCAAGATATAGATTAGCAATAGATTCTGGAATTGGCCCAGTCATCATCCCTTCTTCAGCAAGATGTACAAATAAAGGACACGCTTTACTTATTACAGAAATACTATTATCTTTTTCTTCTATAGCTACTCTATATACATCAGAGTTAATTGTAGCATAAGTACCTAAAACAGCTATTTTTTTATTTTTTGTAGATTGAATTGCTGCAGTTACCCCGGGTTGAATAACACCTATAATTGGGACGTTAAACATACTCTGTAGTTTTTGAAGAGCAAGTGATGATGCTGTATTGCAAGCTATTATAATTAATTTACAACCTTGACTAATAAGCCATTGAGTAATTTCATAAGAAAATTCTTCTATTTTAGCTTTACTCTTATTGCCATAAGGCACTCTTGCTGTATCGCCTAAATATAAAATCGATTCTTTCGGGGCAACTTTGGAGAATGCGTTCAAAACTGTAAGGCCGCCAACACCAGAATCAAATATACCAATTGGATTATTATTCAATTTTACTCCTCTACTAATAATTTTTCACGCGAATATTTAAAATGCTTTATTCCTAAAAAAATTGCTTCAGAAATTTGTTGGCGATAGTTCTCTTGTTTCAATTTTTTTTCTTCTGAAGGATTACTAAGATATCCGACCTCTACAAGAACATTCGGCATCGATGCCCCAATAAGAACATAAAACCCAGCCTGTTTAACCCCCCTATTTGGAGATGTTAATTTTTTATCTAATTCCATCTGTATCATAGCAGCTAAGTCTTCACTCTCTTTTAAAAACATGCTTTGTGCCATTGTAGCCATAATCAAATTTTCACCAGTCAAGTTTTTATATTCACCTATTTTTTCTTCAAGTTGAATAACAGCATTTTCTCTTGATGCAACTTCAATAGCATCTGCACTTTTCCCGGGCCTTAATAAATAGGTTTCAAACCCTTTAATTTTTCTATTTTTATTTGAATTCGCATGAATACTAACAAACAATTTACCATTTGTTTCATTTGCCATTTTTGTTCGTTCAAAAAGAGGTATAAAAACATCTTCTTCTCTTGTGTAAATCACTTTTATCGATGTTTTTTTCTCTAAAAGTCGACCAACTCGTTTTGTTATATCAAGAACTATATCTTTTTCCTTCGTCCCATATTTACCCATAGACCCCGGATCTTTACCACCATGCCCTGCATCTAGTACAACCGTATCTAATCTCCAACGATCTTTAACATTTTCTATCATCTCTTCAGTTTTCCCCAATGGAGTCCTTAAGGTAATTACTATTTCATTTGGGTCTAAGCTCTGATACCAATCATGACTAATTACTTCAGATCCTAATTTAAATGCTATTTGAGCTGTTTCACCAATTTGGTCTGATTCAATTTTACGCACAACACCTCTTTTGACACCATTTAACATAGTTGTCGTATCAACCATTGCTCCAGCCACCGTTAAATAAAACCAACCATGCTTATTAATAAAAGAACTTATATGTCTTTCAGAAAAAGGTTTGCGAGTTGTTAATCGAATTATTGTACCATTTGATTTTTCCTCAATATCTATATCTGTTATATTGAAACGAACAATATCAATATCAAGAAATTCTTTATTTTTATCAAAATTAATCCCGGGTAATAAAGTTGATTTTAATATTATTAGGAATTCTTCAGCAGGAACGTATAAATCATCAGATGTTACCTTAACAATATGAGGCATTTGAAAAGGCTGATCATCTATCATGATATAGCTTGTATTACCAGATATTTTAATTTTACGACCCGCAATATATAGAACCAGTTTCTTTCTTTCCTTATTCTCATATAATTTAGATGATAAAGACTTTGCTAAGTCTTTAGAAGAAAGATAGAGTTGCGTTGACTCTGAAAGAGTTTTAATCTCAGATTCAGTACCCGCACTACGATTAAATACATGAATTTCTGACCAAAGAGCACTAGTTATTAAAGTCATCGTAAGAATATTTCTATAATTCATTAGAATAAATTCATTTAATAATTAAAATAATCAAAAGATTTTGATTCAAAAATCTCACAATTTAATCTTCAAATTATAGATAACAATTATCTTGAAAAGAACAAATGATAAGAAATATTAAAAAGTCTATATCGATAATATAGATTTATTTGTAACAGAGCCGATCTCTTATTGATACAAATTGATAAAATATATCATAATAATCTAGTCTAAAATAATTGCGCCCCGATATAATATTATCGGGGCGCACTAGCAATTCAAATAATGAACGCTATTTCTTTTCGTACCACATCACGAGTATCATTAATGCAAGTATACCTGCAAATCCTGCGTCGCCAAATTGAGTCATAATTCTACCAATACCACCTATAACTCCAAAAAAGTCATCAAACAAAATTCCTACAATAATACCTACAACGACTAAAGACTTTAATAGGTCTGTAATCCGTTCAATCCACTCGTTTAAGGTCTGTAAGCCTTTCAGCATAGTTTCCTCCTGTTGACAGGGACGGGGTCTAAAATTCTAGACCCCGTAAAATTCCTGTTTGATTATCCCAGAAACGAGAGAAAAACCAGCAGAGCAAGCAGACCGGCAAAACCACCGTCAAGAAACGTGTTTACCAGGTCAACAATGCCGCCAATAGGGTCAAACCCCGTAGAATAAATGATGTTAACGAAAACAAATAACACAATTAGTGCTTTTATTACGCCAACTATTCCATGTGCTGCATTTTGTACGGTTGAGTTCACATCAGCCATGCCGATACCTCCTTGGTTTGGTTTTCAATGATAACGGAGAAATAAACCCTCCGCTAATTTTAAAAGATTGTCCTTTGTCTGTGGTTAAATTCAGGGTCAATCCCTTTTGATCAACTGAATTTACTAAGAAAGTCATTATCTACAATATTTTTATTTACTACTTATTATTTAGCTTATTGATCAAGTTTTTTGCATTATCATAAACTACTTTAGGCCTTATAGACTTCATGCAACTATGACATAATCGCCAATGAGTTTCCCGATGAGTGCATAGTCTTTCAGGCTGAATAATTGAAACCCATTCACCTATAGGTGCGGTCATACCTGGATCTTGGGATCCAAATAAAGATACAACTGGTAAATTATTTCTAGCTGCTAAGTGTCCCCCCATGGAATCTGGCCCAATAAACATCTTTTGTTTTTTTAACCAATTTGAAAAAGATATAAGATCGCCTTCATATACATCAACTTCTAAATCAGATTCTCTTACAAGTGTTATTAATGGTATTGTCTCCTTAGTTTTAACCATTGTTACACGTTCATCTTTTGAAAATAGTTTTATTAAATCTAACCAATATTCATCTGGCCAAGATCTTCTTAGATCAGTTGCTCCATTATGCAAAACAATACTACCTGAAGGATTATAATTAACTTTTTCATTTTGAGTAATCTGTTTACAACCAAGTGTCGCGACAAGCTCCATTGCACGTTTTTGTTGGTGTAGGTCATCTGGGAAATCTTGTGGATTTGTATAAAAATATGAACCACCGGTTTTTGTAAAGCCCAATGATTTTTTGGCTTTTAAATGCCAAATAAACCAACTATTTCTTAAATCTCCCTTAAAATCAATAGCGATATCAATTTTTTTATTCTGAAGGCTTTTAGCAAATGTCCTGGCTTGTGCCCATTTCCTAGGTGACCATTCCCAATTTGTCCATGGTGCTTGAAATGTAATGATTTCATCAGCCAATTGTAATTCTTTTGCTAAATCATTAACTAGCGGGTTACAAATAAGCGTCAAATTTGATTGAGGGAACGTTTTTTTTAATGATCGTAGCACTGGTTCAATTAATAAGACATCGCCAATTCTATGGTATTCAGATACTAATATAGAGCTCTGATTCAAGTTCTTTATTTTTGAATCTCTCCTAAATAAATTGTAGAAAATATAAATTGGAGATATAACAATGCTAATCAATCTTGACCAAAATATAAATGAAGGTTTATATACAGAACCTTTCATATTGTTAATCCAATTGTTTTATAATACTCATATAGCTTATTACCAACTTTTTTAATATCATGATTAACAAAAACCCATTCTTTGGATAAACTAGCATATCTTCGTATTTCTTCGCGATTGTTTATCAGATAAATAATTTTATCTTTCAAATTATGTTTAGTGATATTAACAAATGGATGATCAGGAATAAATTCTTGATAAGCGTTATTAATTTGCGTGAGAGTACAAACCCCCATAGAAAGAGATTCAACAGAATTCATACCATACCCCCATCCACCTTTATCACCAATTTGATCAATAAAAATATCGGCCTTCTGCTTTCTCTTTAATGCTTCTGCATGTGATACATTTTCAATTAAATCAAATTCAATCTGGCCTGAACGTTGTAAATCCCGACAGACTTGTATAATATAATCAGAGCCTTTATAAAACCGATTTGTTGGTGCATGCACAACCCGAATTATTTTATGCAAAACATGATTTTGATTAAACTGTGTTGTCTCAAAAGGCAAAAACAAATATTTGATATTGGGGTGTTTTTTTATTAAATCAACTTCATTGGTTAAATTTAAATCTGACATAGAATCTATAATAGGCATCACACCCCTTGTTCGCAAATCCTCTCCATGATAATGGGCAATAATTTTTTTCCCGCGATTTTTTAGTTCTTTAACAAAAAACTCATTCTTTAAAAAATCCATCCCACTTTCAAAATGAATAACATCAAAATTATATAAATTGTATTTTATTATAGCGCGCTCAACAATAGGTTTCCATAATAAATCTTTTAATTTTAAAAATAGCCAATCTATATTGCCCTCAGGTTCCCATTTTGGCGGATATCCTTTCTTTGACTTATAATATCCAGTTTTACCACGATAATATCTATAAATCAAATGCCGAACATACGACATTTGTTTTTTTGTAAAATTAAATGGTAAATCTAGGCATATATCTTCTTTAAAGTTTTTTGGTGATCTAAAAAAGGTTATCGTTCTGCATTCATTCCCTCGAGCATTATGCTCTTTTTTCCAAAGTGTAAGGGTCCCAACAGTATTTTCAGGAGAAATATAGAGAATCTTCATTATGAATAATTAAAATGGATAACTCAGTTTTTTCCATGGAATCATAATTGAAACTTTACCAGTTTCATCTGGTGGGTTTATTTTTGATGATATCTCAATATTATCAAACCAGATACTAGTTTTTTCAGGAAAATCCGTATAAAATGTCAAACCACTTAGTTGGGATTCATTAATATCTTTTGTCCCAATTGGTGTATGTAATACTTCTGAAATAATAATCTTTGTCATCTTATTCTTGACTTGAAGAGAAAATTTAATATTATCATTTATTTCTTTATATTTCAGCAGCCTAGAAGAAGTTGTTAAAAAAATTTCTCCCGATTCAACTTTCCGCTTTAAATATTCTAAGTTACTTTTTAATCCTGATGGTAAACCCATCATATTCACATTTTCATTAAAATGTGTATATAATATCATATAGCCTTTATTATAAATTAACTGATTTTGTATGCGCTGAGATAATTGATATTGTAAATCATTAATATCTAATACTTGCTCTCTTCCCCAGCTATTAATAAATCTAATAAACTCCCATTTTTTTTGTCCATCTCGAAATTGAATTGGAAATAACAATTCATTCCCATCATCATAAATTGGATTGACAACTTTTCTATATCTTATCCGTTTCATGAGCCATTGTATTAATAATTTTGATTGAACAGAAATTGTAGATTTAGAGTTTTGTCCAATGACATGCGTAGATTTTCCTAACCAAAAATATTCACATCCTGCTTCAGTCGTCAAATCAAGATGATAATTTTCACTATTTGAATCATCCCCAAACATATTTGGATAACTTCCAACTTTTTGATGGTTTAAACCTATGCCATGATTTACCCATACTGGAATTTTGATACCATATTTGTGGAGTTCATTTAATGCATCTTCTGCTAATGAACGTGAAAATCCACCAAGATCAAAATTCCCCCAAGAATGTAATGTATCAATATGACCGGATTCCCAAAAATCTCTAATGATTGGCGCAATAGGCGTTTCCTTTATTGTAAGATTATTAAAATAAGAAAGTTGGTTATGATTTGAATGATTAAAAAACCAAAAACTGTTGCCTATCTCAAGATTTAAACCTTTGCCTAATGGTGTATCATAATCAGAATTAAAAAAATCCATCAAAACTTTAAACGTGTCCGCAGATGATGCATTATCAATATCGCTAGAGATTGCCAATGCGCATTTGGATGGAAACGGAAATTTTCGCAATCTGATCCCTTTACTATTCATATCCCAATAAATTCATATTTTTTTCCAATAATGGTAAAATTTTATCTTTCTCATCAGATGTAAAATCAGATTCCCAACGGCCAATATTAGAATTTGATAAATCAATTTTTAGTAATTTTTTCTCAAATGGCAGATTAACAAAATCACAAATTTTTATTAATTCATCATTTGGGTTTTTTACAAGATCTTCCAGTTTTATTTCTATCCAAGAATTAGCTTTAATATTATATCTAATTTTTACCCATTCATTAATTAAATCATTATAGATTTTGGCAGTTTTTTGTTTTTCCATAGGCATCCAACTTTGTCTAGATAGCGATGAAACCACATCCCTTGGATCTCTAATGACTGAAATAATTTTTGCAGATGGTATTAAATCAATAATATCTGAAGAAAATAATGTATTCCAAGTATTATCATCTACATACAACTCTTTATTGTTACCCTGCCTAAAATCATTTAAAAGGTTTTCAAAAAATTCTTGAAATATTTTTTTGAGCTCAACTTTCGAATAAGCGCTCGCATATAAAAGTTTATTATTTATTGTATAACTTGGAGAACCTAGTCTTACACCAGAATACTTGAATTCTATCAAATTATTTATTAAATCATTAATAATAGAGTAATAATTAGGGATATACTTATTCAACTGAATATCAAGATATTGTTTTGATGTTATAGGAATTCCTAAATAGCCAATAACTTTTAAAAAATAATGCGAAAACCAATGTGCTGAACTAGTTGAACCTAGACTATTTAGAAAAGTAATAAGCCGTGTTATCTTTTGATCAGCATAATACGGAGACCAGCCGGTAGAATAGTTCCTGTAAAAATCAAAAACCCCATCTGGATCTGTCGCTAATCTAGATTCTATGGGTATAGACATGACTTTAGAATGTTGAGATAGTATCTTTTTAAGAATAGATGTTCCACACCTCCCAGTCCCTCCAATAAAACACGCCCTCATCATTTCACCCAATTTGAAAGGTCTTTATCTATCGATTTGGATAACAATAAAATATCATCATTAAAATATTTTATAAGTTGCATTCTAAATGATTTTGTTATTTTTTTATCAGGTTTGCCCTTTACATTAGATGAATGAATTTTTTTAGCAATGCCAAATTGCTTATTAATCCCAATAGATTTTTTTAAACCGACCGTTAGATTTACAGCTTTTGTTAATTGAGGATATTTAATTTTATTTGTAACGTTATGTATTTGAAAATTTGGAGTATAGTTTTGATCTAAGGATAAAAATTTTAAAACTGATTGATATACCTTATCTGTTTTATTCACAAAATCATCAAATAATATAAATAATACCATTTTACGATCAATACGAGAAAGCAATCTATTAACTTGGGACCCTAATTCCCCAATATCCCCATAAAATAAAAGAGATGGGTCGGGGCACCCTTTAGGTATCTTTTCTCCCTTTTTTCGTGTATCTATTAAGCCCCAGGCTTCTTCTAGGTCAGTTTCTGTCTCACCAAAATAATGCAAAGAAGTTTGATGATATGAAAAAATTAAATCTAATGGATTTCTTAACATGACAATAAATTTTGCATTATCATTATTAATTAAAATTTTAGGAACAGCTACCTGAGAATATAAATAAAGAGTTGATGCTTCACCCATCAATTCATTATGAGATTTTTTTGAAAAGCAATTTAAATAACTTTTTAAACTAGTGATGCGACCATTATCAATATCTGTACTAAAATAATGAGGCTCCTTTGGTTTTGACATAATGATATCCGGGTGTTCTGATAAATAAACTGAAAGAGATGTAGTCCCGCACTTAGGTGCACCAATTATAAAAAAATCAGGAAAAGTTTTCATCACAAAGATTTGCCAAAAAATTCTTGTATTAATTTTGGTCGAATAATACCGATTTTAATTAAACTATAAGGATATATAATTGTGATTATAATATTTAAAAAAAGATTATCGCCCATAAAATTTGATATAATAAAACCTACAAAAATAAAGATAGCTAGCAATCCAATTTTTGTCCATTCTAATTGAATTGGATATAACTTTTTATTCTGGTAGTGCATAACAATAAACATAATCATAAATGATATACAGGTAGCAATTGCAGCTCCAGTTGCGGCTTTTCCAAATTCGTCATAAAAAGGAATTAATAATAGACATAGTCCAATATTTGCGATTGCACCAATAAATCGTGTCCATGCTGCAATCCCCGGACGATCTTTTAAAAAAATACCAGGTGTTTGTAATATATAGAATCCATAAAATAAATACCCTAAGCCAATCCATGGTACAATGGAAAGTGCTGACTCAAACTCTTTACCAAAAAAGGAATATCCCCCTATGTTGATTCTTAACAATTCATCTACCCAGATAACTAATAATAACCAAATATAACCAAATACCGCTAATGCTAAGGTAGAAACTTTTCCAAATAATTCTCCCTGATTTGCCTTCTTACCATTTTCAAGAAAAAATGGCTGCCAACCAAAATTAAAAGCTGTAACAGATAACATCATCAGCATGCCCACTTTATAACCAGCATTATAAATACCAACTGTAGAAAGATCTGTAAAGTATTTTAATATATATCGGTCTGCAACTTCCATAAACATAGAAAATAAGCCAGCAGGCAAAAATGGTAATGCAAAATTCAATATAGTGCGCCATTGATTTTTTGATATTAAATAAAATCTAAATCGCTGAGAAATATATGGAAGAGTTAAAATAAAAATTAATGCTGATGCTAAAAGATTGCTTAAAAAAATCGCGTTAATCCCAAAACCCTTTTTCAAAATAAAAAATAAATTTAACCCTATTGTAATCCCCACATTTAACAAACTAAATACAGTAAATAAACCTGGGCGATTTTCAGCTCGATATCCCAGTAATGGTATTGACCATATCGTATCCAATACAATAATTGCTCCCATTATAGTAATGTAAGAAGGCTCATGCACCCCTAAAAGAAGAGGAGATAAAAAATATCTACATGAATGCCAGATATAGAAAAAAGGGACTCCTGTAATAAATAATGAAAATAGTACATTGCTAAAAATTGCTGTCCTTTCTTCCCTATCTGCTGGAACATAAAATTTTAAGAACGCAGCCCCTAATCCATAACGCATAATTACATTCATAAAAGATAAGAAAGTATAAAAAAGTGCAACAACACCATATTCTTTTGCAGAAAAAACATTAGTATAAAGAGGTAATAATAAAAATGTTACAAGGCGGGCCAAAATATGGCCTGTGCCATATATTAAAGATTGTTTACCGAGACTTCGTATTGACATAGATTTAGATTATGGAAATTTAATTTCAATTGTATCACGAAATATTCCACTAGCACCAAAATTTTCCTTAAAACGACCAAGACCCATATTTGGCTCTTCATTAACTGTAAAGGTGCCAAAATCATAGATTTTATATTTTTTCTCTATCGCCCATTGAAAAATAGTATAAAATAATAAGTTAACAGCCCTATACTTCTGATATTCTTCATCATGACTAATATAAAATGCTAATATGACATTATTATTAACAATAAAATTCACGACACCGGCAACCATAACTTCATCAATAAAAGCACCAAATAATTTAATTCGGTTGGGGAAAAGAGAATGCAGGTTCAATAATTCATCTAAGGAATGAGTTGGCGAAACGCCATGCCGAATCTTAAGATTTTTTGTGAGGATAGAATAAAAAGTTTTAAAATCATCTGACTCTTTTATAATAACTCCATTATCCGAAGAATATCGCACTGCTCTTCTATGAGATGGTCGAAATTTATCTAAATTCTCTCCTATAGAAGATTCTAAAAATAAGATACTTGTTATTTCACGTTTTAAATATTTAAATCCATGTTTGAAATAAGCATAATCCATATAATTAGATAATCTATAATTATAAAGTGTTGGAGGTAAGTTAATACGAATACCTGAAAAACGTTGCGTTTTAGCATAAGAAACTAATTCTTGGACTAGTGAGATTGCATCAGCAATAGATAATGCTTCAGGCGTAACAAAAGACCCAATTGAAGAACCTGGGTGTGACACCAAAAACACTTTATCATTTATTCGTTCTTCCGTAGCAGGGAAAACAGCAAAGATTTTTCCTTTTTTTTGAACAATAAGACTATGATCTAAAAACCTATCATCTGGATGATATTGTAAAAAACGCCTTAAATGGAATAATGTGCCATTATTACAGATTGGGACATAGTCATCCCACAATTGAAAGCTGTCATTAGTATAACGATTAATCTCAAACATAACTTAAATTAAATAATTAATACCTCTAGATGTTCCAAGATGAAAAATTCATATTATATCAATTGAATTGTAATCACTGATAATTCTAATTTGATTATCTAATTTACGGGAGATATAATTGAATTCTGCTATTGAAAAAATATATGCACGAGAAATCCTTGATTCAAGAGGCAACCCAACTATAGAAGTTGATTTAATATTGCCTAACGGTGTAACGAGCCGAGCATCTGTACCTTCTGGTGCATCCACTGGAGACCATGAAGCTATTGAACTACGTGACAATGATAAAAACAGATATCTTGGAAAAGGAGTTAAAAAAGCCGTAGAAAATATTAATTCAATTATTGCAAACGAATTGCATAATTATGATGTAAGAGATCAAGAAAAAATTGATAGATTGCTTCTAGATTTGGATGGGACAGAAAATAAATCTAAGTTAGGTGCCAATGCATTATTGGGTGTCTCTCTTGCAGTAGCGCATGGAGGTGCAAAAGCAACAGGTCGACCTTTATATCAATATTTAGGTGGAAAAAACGCATCATTATTACCCGTACCAATGATGAATATATTAAACGGGGGAAGTCACGCAGATAACACCATTGATATCCAAGAATTTATGGTATTCCCATTTGGCGCTTCGAATTTTTCTGAAGCCCTAAGAATGGGTACAGAAATATTTCACTCCCTTAAATCAGTATTAAAACTAAAGGGGCTAAACACTGCAGTTGGAGATGAAGGAGGCTTTGCACCAAATTTATCATCTAATGAAGAAGCTCTTGAGATTATTATTGAAGCAATTGTAAATGCGGGGTATTCTCCTGGAGAACAAATTTGGTTAGCTCTAGATGTAGCAGCCAGTGAATTATATGAGAATAATGCTTACCATTTAAAATCAGAAAATAGATCATTGTCATCTGAAGAGATGATTTTTTATTATGAGTCGCTAATTAATAAATATCCTATCTTATCTATTGAAGATGGACTGCATGAAGATGATTGGGATGGATGGAAAATGATGACTGCAAAATTAGGTAATAGAATCCAAATAGTAGGAGATGATCTTACTGTAACCAATATTAAAAGATTAGAACGCTCCATCAATGAAAAGAGCATGAATGCAATATTGATCAAACTAAATCAGATTGGTACAGTAACAGAAACTATTAATGCCGTAAAAATGGCAAGCAATTCTGGATTTGGGGCGATTATCTCTCATCGATCTGGTGAAACAGAAGATACTACCATAGCAGATTTATCAGTTGCAATGGGTATGGGACAAATAAAAACCGGGTCAGCATCTCGTACAGATCGAACTTGTAAATACAATCAACTTTTGAGAATAGAGGAAAAGTTAGGGGATAAGGCCACACTTGCTCAATTGGATATATTAGGGAAAAACACTTGACGCAATATTCAAAAATGAGAAGACCTAGTAAAACACGAAGTTCAATAGCAAAAACTTCATCTTTACAAAAACAATTTGTTAGAGGGGCTCTTTTAATTGTTGCAGTAACACTATTGATTATATTTATTTTTGGAGACCACGGATTATTTCAACTATATACATTAAAAGCAGAAAGAAAAAAGGTTCAAAAACAAATTACAGAACTACGAAAAAACAGAGAAAAACTTTTAGTTGAAAAAAATCGTCTTGAAAATGATTTAGAGTATATTGAAAAATTAGCTAGAG
>MDTC01218164.1_pt1 | contig 18059 bp, 23 predicted proteins | sample 811181 | NCBI WGS metagenome assembly MDTC01 (sample SAMN05326644, study PRJNA326480) | marine metagenome | isolation source: seawater | place: Pacific Ocean: North | collected 2011
ACACAAAATGTCTATTGAAGAAATAAAATTAATCTCCACATAGAATAGCATGAATACAGCTGAAAAATGGCATGGAACCACGATTGTTCTTTTAAGAAAGAACAACGAAACAATAGTAGTTGGAGATGGCCAAGTAAGTCTAGGTAATACTGTGCTCAAGAGTAAAGCAAAAAAAGTTAGAAAAATTGAGAAAAGAAATGTGATAGCAGGTTTTGCAGGTTCTACAGCTGATGCTCTTACTTTATTCGAAAGATTAGAGGCTAAGCTTGAAAAACATGCGGGAAATCTTTCAAGAGCTGCCGTGGAATTAGCAAAGGATTGGAGAAGTGATAAATATTTAAGAAGGTTAGAAGCTTTAATGGCAGTAGCTGATAAAGAAAAAAGTTTTATTATTTCGGGTACTGGAGATGTTTTAGAGCCTGAAGATGGAATTATTGGTATAGGCTCTGGAGGTAATTATGCTCTGGCCGCTGCAAAAGTTTTAATGGAAACAGATTTGAAAGCAGAAGAGATAGCGAAAAAAGCTATTAAAGTTGCGTCAGAAATATGTGTTTTTACTAACAACAATATTACGATGGAAAAATTATAAAATGTCTGGGTCAAAAAAAGTTACAAACCTAAATTTAGTTAAAGACAAGGAACAAGTAGAAAGAAGCAAGGTTAGCGCCTTGTCTCCAAGAGAGATAGTTTCTGAATTAGATAGATATGTGATTGGGCAGAAAGAGGCAAAAAAAGCTGTTGCGGTTGCATTAAGAAATAGATGGAGACGTCAAGCATTATCAGATGATATGAAAGATGAGGTTCTACCTAAAAATATATTAATGATAGGCCCTACAGGAGTTGGAAAAACTGAAATTTCTAGAAGATTATCAAAATTAGCTGAAGCACCCTTTATCAAAGTTGAGGCTACAAGGTTCACTGAAGTGGGATATGTTGGTAGAGATGTTGAGCAAATAATTAGAGATCTTGTTGAAATTGCAATAGCAATGGAGCGAGAAAAGAAAAGAAAAGAAGTTAATGCAAAGGCCCAACTGCTTGCAGAAGATAAGGTTCTTGATGCCTTAGTCGGAAATAAAGCTTCAGTTGCAACAAGAGAAAGCTTCAGGAAAAGATTAAGAAATGGTGATTTAGATAATAACCAAATTGAAATAGAGGTAATGGATGCAGCATCATCAATGCCTAGTTTTGAGATTCCAGGTATGCCAGGTGCTAATGTTGGAATGGTCAATATAGGAGATATATTTGGTAAATCAATGGGTAATAAAAAAGGCAAAAAGAAAAAGATGTCCGTCAAAGAATCACATGATATTTTAGTTGCTCAAGAATCTGATAAAATGATCGAAGAAGATAAGATTGTTCAAGAGGCAAAAAAATCAACCGAAGATAACGGTATAGTCTTCTTAGACGAAATAGATAAAGTTTCTGCTAGAGGAGATAGAGTTGGTGGTGATGTTTCTCGGGAAGGTGTTCAAAGAGATCTTCTTCCTCTGATAGAAGGTACAACAGTCAATACTAAGCACGGTCCTATAAAAACTGATCATATTTTATTTATCGCATCAGGAGCTTTTCAACTTGCTAAACCTTCAGACTTACTTCCTGAGCTTCAAGGAAGGTTGCCAATAAGGGTAGAATTAAGTGCACTAGATGAAAAAGATTTCATAAGAATACTTAAAGAGCCAGATAATAGTCTTATAAAACAATATAAGGCTTTACTTAAAACAGAAAATGTTGATTTAGAGTTTAAAGATGATGGAATTGAAATGCTAGCTAAAATATCTACTGAGGTTAATTCATCTATTGAAAATATTGGTGCGCGAAGACTACATACAATTATTGAGAAAGTCCTTGATGACATAAGTTTCAACGCAACAGACAGGGCAGGAGAAAAAATAATTATAGATAAAGAATTTGTTCAAAAAAACTTAGGTGATTTAGTAAAAGATACTGACTTGTCAAAATTTATATTATAATTTTTTTAATTTAATGAGGATAGCTCCTTCACCTCCATCTTTTTCTGCAGGAGTTGTTACAGATAATACTTTGCTTGCAATTTCTGGCTCAGAATTAATATACTCAGGCACAGAATATTTTAGTTTGCTAAATTTAGACGACTTAAAAACGTCATTATCTCTTGAATGCAATCCTTTTCCAGTGATAAGCAATATTTCCCTCAGATTTTTTTTAATACAAGATAAAATTATATCTTTAACTTTTTTATTCGCATCTTCTAGGGTAAAACCATGTAAATCAAACTTGAACGTTAAATTGTTGAAGTTGCTACTATGAGGTTTTGTATCTTTGTCCGTAAGTTGAGAAGTGTCTTCAATGAAATTTTTCCAATCTTCTAAATCTTTTTTAGATAAAATATCTTTTTTTTTCACTTGCTCAATATTTCAGCTAAGTACCAATTAGGACTACTGCTTGAGACTTTCTTTGTAAATCGCCACTGGTCTATGACTGTTTTTATACGATCAGGGTTTCCCTCTATAACTTTATCGCTATTGTCTTTTTTAACAGAAATAATATCTGAAACAAATTTTACAGTGGCGTAAATATTATTTTGTATTTTTTCATATTTTTCTAAACTTGACTCTTTCATTCCAATGAATGTTAGTTCAGATTTTATTCCCTGTTTTTCCCTGTCAGCGATAGCTAAATCAAAATTACTGGTCATTTGTGGTGTCAATAAATTCTTAAGAGTTTTTTTATCTCCCTTAGCAAAAGATGTAATTATCGTCTCATATGCTATTTCAGCACCTTCAATAAATTTTACTTTTTCCTCTCCTTCAAGACTGTCAGAATTAGATTTTTTAAATTTAACTTCTTGCTTTTTTTGAAAATCTTCAAATTTTTTCTCTGTGAAACCTCTATATATCTTGTCTTCATGGCCGGTTTTTCTTCCCAAAATACTTCTAAGTCTGAGTATTATGAAGCCAGCTATCATTGCTAATAAAATAATGTCTATGTATCCAAAATTACTGCTCATTGTTTGCTAAATATACATTAATAATATATTTTTGTATAAGACAAATGAACACAATACTAATCTCTATTATCGCAATACCAGTAATAGAAATATTACTTTTTATTAAAATTGGCGAGAATATTGGTGCATTTAATACGATTTTATTGATTTTTTTTACAGCTATATTAGGAATTTATTTTGCAAGAATCCAAGGAATTAAAACTTTAAAATCAGGCTTTATAAACATTTACCAAAATAAAATTCCTGTATATGAAATATTTTCTGGTGCGTCGATTGCAATAGCTGCTTTATTCTTGATAATACCAGGATTTTTCACTGACATAATTGGCTTTCTCCTGCTCATACCCTTTACAAGAAAATTTCTAGTTTCTTTTTTAATTAGGAAAAATGATAGTCAAAGGAATAATAGTAAAACAATAGAGGCCGAGGTCGTAGACGATAAAAAAGATGAGCTTTAAGATAGTTGCTAAATATATAAAGAAAATAGATTTTGAGTTATCTAAACCTGATAAGGTTTTAGCTTTAAGTAAAAATATATCAAACTACAAATTTAAAATTGACATTAAGAGCGATAGATACAAAGATAATATCATAGAGGTGCAAACAACTTTAGCACTAGTTCCAAAAAACGAAGGAATTGAGAAAATTAATGCTCTAGCAACTTTCTCTACACTAGTTGAGCTAGAAAAGAATTTAACAGACAAAAAGAAATTAGAAGAAATTATTTTAATAAGAATTCCTGAAGAAATTTACCCAGAACTAAGAAAAATTTTTATTTATATATTTGAAAATTCTGGTTTCAAAGAAATTAATATAGATGAAAATGTTGATTTTAAAAAACTCTATCTCTCTAGAAAAAACTAAAAATAATTTTTTTTAAACTCTGATTTTAAAAAGCTTTTGTGGCTTTCTAGTTCAGAATTTGTAATCTTGATAACTTTTTTAGAATAGTCAATCTTACTTTGTTTAAGAACTTTTTTTTCCAAACTTGGATTAAATATCAGCTTTGGTTCTCTAGCATCTAGTAAGTTTATATAAACCTCTCTTAATAAATCACAGTCTAAAAGAGCATTATGTTTAGTTCTCTTTGATAAATCGATATTGAATCTTCTACAAAGCGCATCTAAGGAATTGGACATACCCAGATATTTTCCTCTAGCGAGTTCTAATGAATCAATTATTTTGTTTTTTATTGAGTTTTTTTTAATCAATTTAAGTTCATGATTTATAAAGGGTAAATCGAAAGGTGCATTATGAATAATTAAATCATAATCTTTAATGAAATCAATAAGTTCATCAGCTATTGCTAAAAACTTCGGCTTATCTTTCAAGAATTCAGATGAAAAACCATGAATTTTATAAGCTTCATCAGGAACATTTCTTTCAGGATTTATAACCTTATGAAATACCTTATTAGTCGGTATTAATTCATTCGTCTCTATACAAGCTATTTCAACTATTTTATGACCATCTCTAAAAGACAGGCCTGTTGTTTCAATATCTAAAAATATTTCTGACATATTATTTTATAATACCATTAACTCTTTTTTTGAGAATGCTTTTTGAACTATTATTAACAATTAAATAGTCGCTATATTTTAATTTTTTTTTAGCTGGCATTTGGCCTTTATCTAAAAGTTTAAACATTCTTTCATCCCCACCATTTTTTTTATATCTTTTTAATCTTAGTTTTTTGGGGGACACGACTAAAATTATAAAATCAAAAAAACTAATAAGATTGCTTTCAATTAATAAAGGAATTTCAAAAAATAATATTTTTTTATTTTTATTTTTTTTGTAAAAAGCTTTCATTTTTTGCCGAACAAATGGATGAATAAATTTTCCAAGAGAATTCAAGGAAATCTTTTCACACAAAAGCTCTTTTTTAATTTGTTTTTTTACATCTCCATTTTTAATTTTAAATTTTTTTTTTATTTTTTTTTTAAATTTAGTTGATTTATAAAAGTCTTGAACTATTTTGTCCGCACTAAAAAGTAAATTTTTATTTTTACTTAAAATTTTGGCCACCGTGGATTTACCAGAGGATATTGATCCTGTTATTCCAATTTTCATTTATTTATTTTTGACTCTAAAAGTCCCAGCAGACCATCATCAATTTCTGGATTTATCTTATTCCAAAGATAAAATGATTTTTGACCTTGATAAATTAACATGTTTAAACCATTAAAGGTTTTTAGATTATGAGATTTAAATAATTTAATCAGTTTTGTTTGTTGAGGATTGTAAATAGTATCAATAAAAATCATATTTTTTTTTAAATCATTAAGTTTAATTTTTGGCTCTTCGCCTGGAATTAAGCCTAAACTTGTGGCATTAATTAAAATATCAAATTTGTTTAGCTCTTCCGGGTAATTTTCCCATTTTATAAGGTTAATCTCTTTAAATTTTTTCTTTAAAAAAATTGATTTTTCGTAGGTTCTATTTGAAATTGATATGTGAGAGATATTTGACTTAAGTAAGGCTAAAATTATTGAAGGTGCAACACCCCCTGCACCTAGAATGAGGACTTTCATATTTTTTTTATCGTTATTAGGAAATAATTTTAAATATGCCGCTTGAAAACCAAAAACATCTGTGTTTTCCCCGATTACATTGTCACCTTCGTCTAGCAGAATAGTATTAACTGAGTGGGTTTCTTTTGCGTCGTTTACAATTTTTGATAAAAATGGAATTATGAATTTTTTATAAGGCAATGTAACATTAATGCCTTTTAATTCTTTCTTTTTAATTTTTTCTATTACGTTTTTTATGTCAATTTCCTTTACATGTAACAATTCATACTGAGCATTTATATTGTATTTTTTAAACCAATAGTTATGCATTGCCGGGGAAAGAGAGTGAGAAATTGGGTCTCCGATAATAGCAAATTTTTTTATACTCATAATCAATAGTTGTTAATATATTCTTTTATTTGTTTAATGGGCAAGCCCATAATTGAGTCCGTATCACCTTTGATATATTCAAATAAATTTAGCCCATCTGCTTCTATTTGGTAAACTCCATATGATGTTAGTGTTTTAGTGTCTATTTTATCAAGGTAGGCACTTAACTCAGAAATTGAAAGTTTTTTCATTTTTAATTCTGATTTATCAGTGTAATTCCAAATCATCGAGCCGTTCTTGGAAATGCAAACTGAGCTGATTAAGAAGTGTTTTTGTCCATTTAATGTCTTTAATATTTCAAGCGCTTCCTCTCTACTAATAGGCTTATTTATTAAATTGGAATTGAGTGAAATTACACTATCAGCCCCGAGCACTAATCTGTCAGGGTTTTTTGCACTTACTTTGATTGACTTAAGTTCCGCTAAATTTTTTGAGATAATTTCAGGATCAGCGCCGTTCGCTAATAAAGACTCTTTTACTTGATCTTCGTCAACATTTGAAGGTTGAACATCAGAGGGTAAATTATATTTATCTAAAATCTCTTTTCTTACACCGCTCTTAGAAGCTAAGATAATTCTCATTTATTTTTTTTAATTTCTATAATTTTAATTATTGATGCAGCAGTTTCTTCCACTGATTTCCTTGTTACATCAATGATTGGCCAATTATGTTTCTTGAATAAATTTTTGGAGTCTTCTACTTCTTTTTGTATAGATGATACATCGGTATAATTTGAAGATCTATTTTCTTGCATGAGAGCAATTCTGTTCCTTCTTATATCGGACAGTCTGTTGGGCTCTGCTATTAAACCAATTATACAGGCATACGAAGTATTGCCTTTTAAAGAATCAGGAATTTCTTGACCGGGTATTAAAGGAATGTTTGTTGTTTTAAAACCTCTGTTGGCCAAATAAATTGACGTGGGTGTTTTACTGGTTCTACTAACACCTAAAAGAATAACATCAGAGTCCATTAGATCTTCTGTTTTTTTTCCATCATCATGTGACATCGTGAATTGTATGGCTTCTATTCTTTTATAATAATCTTCATCAAGAACATGTTGGGCGCTTGGTTTGTGAATTGCTTTTTGATTTAATAATTTAGAGAATGATAAAATCAGATTACCTAAAACACCAAAACAAGGAATATTGGCGTTTTCACATTCTTTAGACAAATACTTGGCCAGCTTAGTTTCTACTATTGTATATAAAATAATAGTACTATTGCCATTTGCACCTTCTTCTATAATCTTATCAACTTGTTGTTGTGTTCTGACAAAAAAAAATTCTTTTTTTTCATATTCAAAGTTTTGAAATTGAGATTGGAGTGAAAGAAATATTCTATCAAGTGTCTCACCAGTTGAATCTGATATTAAGAAAACATTATATTTTTCATTCATAACTCTGTTAGTAAATATTTAACAACTCTTTTTTATTTTTATAATCGAAAAATTTAAAAATATTATTCACATTAGTTAACATGGTTAATACATTTTATTCGATGTGAATTATTTTATACATAAAACTTTTAAACTGTTAATATAATTCTAATAATGTTTCAATTTTAGGCTTATTTGGAGCATGTTATGGGTATAAAATGTTCAAAACTAGGTATATTTAAAAATACCCATTACTAACATGACCTATTACTATTACTATACTTATATATATATTATTTATTTAATGAGTAAGTTATTAAACTGTTTAAAAAATAAAGATGACTCTTATGTGCCAATATGGTTTATGAGACAAGCAGGTAGATATTTACCCGAATTTCGAAATATAAGATTAAAAAATCCAAATTTTCTTAAATTGTGTTTAAATAGCGAATTATCTTCGGAGATTACTCTTCAACCTTTAAAAAGATATGATCTAGACGCAGCTATAATTTTTTCTGATATTCTAGTAATTCCTTATGCTCTTGGGCAAAAAGTAGTTTTTAACAATCCTGGAGGACCAATAGTTGAGGACTTTAACATAGATAAATTTTTAAACACAAGTAAAAAAGAATTTTTAACAAAGCTCAATCCCGTTTATAAAGCAATTAAAAATACCAAGAAATCAATAGGTAAAGAGAAATCATTAATTGCTTTTATCGGTGCTCCTTGGACATTATTAATTTATTTATTAAATTTAAAAAAAGGAAATTTATTAAATGAGAAATTTTTGTCTAACAACAAAGAACAAGCTGATTTAATACTAGAGAAGTTAACAGAGTTTTTAAATTATCATATAATCTCTCAAATAGAAGCAGGGGCAGACCTTTTACAAATATTTGACTCATGGGCAGGGCTTTTAGGTCCAGATCAAATAAACAAATATTGCTATAAACCTAATCAAAAACTAGTTTCTTTTTGTAAAACAAAAAAAATACCAACGATCTGTTTCCCAAAAGGAATAGGTGAAAACTATAAGAAGTTTGTTGAAATTGTTAAACCAGATTGCGTTAATATCGATTATGATATTAACCCTGTTTGGGTCAGAGATAATTTAGAAAATATTTGTATTCAAGGTGGAATGAGACCAGAACTGTTGTTAAAAGAGGAAGATCTCGCGTTAAAAGAAGTTGATAAGTATTTAGAAGTTTTTAAAAATAATTCCTACATATTTAATCTAGGGCATGGTATCTTACCTCAGACAGATCCTGAGATTGTGAAAAAAATTATAGAAAGAGTAAAACATTTTAATAAATGAAAGAAGACCACCCAAAAATAAATTTTGGTAAAACAGGAATACTATTAATCAATCTAGGAACACCAGAATCTACAAAATGGTGGGACATTAGAAAGTATTTGAAAGAATTTTTGTCTGATAAAAGAGTTATCGAAATTAATCCTATAATTTGGAGCTTTATCTTAAACTTATTTATACTTAGCTTAAGACCCTCAAAGACCGCCAAAGCCTACAAAGAAATATGGATGAAAAAAGAGAACATGTCTCCTCTCAGATACTTTACAATCATGCAAACTAAGAAACTTCTCGATAGAATTGGAAATAAAAACACAATCGTAGATTACGCCATGAGGTACGGGACGCCAAGTATCAAAAGTAAGATCTATAATTTACAACAAGCAGGTTGTGAAAGATTAATTATCATTCCTCTCTATCCCCAATATGCCGCTGCAACCACAGCAACAGTCTGTGACGAGGTTTATAGGGTGTTAATGGGTATGAGGTGGCAACCAAATTTACAGATAATCCCACATTATGAATCAGAGCCTCTATATATTAAAGGGCTAGTAAATAGTCTAAAATTAAAAATTTCTAAATTAAGTTGGGAACCAGACATAATTTTGGCGTCATACCATGGAATACCCCAAAAATATTTTGATAAGGGCGATCCTTACCACTGCTATTGCCATAAAACTACAAGACTTATTTCAGAAGAATTTGAAAGTATTGAAATAAGAACAACTTTTCAGTCGAGATTTGGCCCTGAAGCATGGCTGCAGCCTTACACGGATAAAACAATTGAAATTCTACCAAGCGAAGGAAAAAAAAACATACTTATAATTTGCCCTGGCTTCTCCTCTGATTGCGTTGAAACTCTCGAGGAAATCTTAATACAAGGCAAAGAGAGCTTCATAAAATCAGGAGGTAAAAATTTTGATATGGTTCCATGTTTAAACGATAATGACGATCATATAAATTTGCTTGAGCATTTAGCTAGAAAATTTTTATAAATTATGAACGCTTATTTAACCTTTAAAGCTCTTCATCTAATAGCAGTTATTTCTTGGATGGCAGGATTACTTTATTTGCCTAGAATATTCGTTTACCATTCTGAAACTAATGAAAATATAGAACAATCAGAGACTTTTAAATTAATGGAGAAAAGACTTTACTTTTACATTATGAATCCCGCAATGGTTTTATCTTGGATTTTTGGGATTTTGCTTATCTATGTACAAGGGTTAGAAAGTTTTGGACTTCTTTGGATGCAAATTAAACTGAGTCTAGTTATTATTTTAACATCGTACCATTTTTATTTGTTAATTTTACTTAAAGATTTTCAACAAGACAATAATACTAAAACGTCTAAGTTTTTTAGAGTTATAAACGAAGTTCCCACTGTTTTACTGATAATCATCATTTTTGTTGTTGTTTTTAAACCATTATAGTACTTGAATTTTTATTAAAAAGGCATATATTTGATTTACTTACCTTAGAAAAATCAATTCAATGAACTTACAAGAACTCAAAAAACAAAGCCCAGCTGATTTAATATCACAAGCAGAAAAACTTGGAATTGAGAACCCAAGCACTTTAAGAAAACAGGAGATCCTTTTTGCAATATTAAAAAAACTCGCAGAAAAAAACGAGCAAATAAGTGCCTCTGGTGTTTTAGAAACTTTACAAGATGGATTTGGCTTTTTAAGAGCAATTGAATCAAATTATTTACCTGGTCCAGACGATATTTATGTGAGTCCAAGCCAGATTAGAAGATTCGGACTAAGAACAGGTGATACCGTAGAAGGAGAAGTAAGGGCTCCGAAAGATGCTGAAAGATATTTTGCTTTACTTAAGGTAAATAAAATTAATTTTGATGAACCAGAAAAAGGCAGAAATAAAATAGCCTTTGACAATCTTACGCCACTATACCCGAACAAACGAATAAAATTAGAGGTAGAAACTACTAAAGTAGAGAAAAGACCCGACAATACTGCTAGGCTCATCGACTTAGTTAGCCCAATCGGTAAGGGACAAAGATCTCTTATAGTTTCTCCTCCCAGAGCAGGGAAAACTATAATTTTACAAAATATTGCTCAATCAATAACAGCAAATCATCCAGAAATTTATTTAATGGTGTTACTTATCGATGAAAGGCCTGAGGAAGTTACGGATATGCAAAGATCGGTCAAAGGCGAAGTCGTATCATCCACATTTGATGAACCAGCTTCAAGGCATGTTGCGGTTGCTGAGATGGTAATTGAAAAAGCTAAAAGACTTGTAGAGCACAAGAAAGATGTGGTCATTTTATTAGATTCTATTACTAGACTTGGTAGAGCATACAATGCTGTCGTACCAAGTTCAGGAAAAGTTTTAACCGGAGGCGTTGATGCCAATGCACTACAAAGACCAAAAAGATTCTTTGGTGCCGCTAGAAATGTCGAACAAGGTGGATCATTGACAATTATATCAACTGCCCTTGTAGATACAGGAAGCAGAATGGATGAAGTTATATTTGAAGAATTTAAAGGTACTGGAAATTCAGAATTGATTTTAGATAGAAAAGTTGCAGATAAAAGAATTTATCCAGCACTTGACGTAACTAGATCTGGAACTAGAAGAGAGGAATTATTATTTGCCAAAGACGACCTTTCAAAGATGAATGTTCTTAGAAGAATAATCAGTCCAATGGGGACTATGGACGGAATAGAATTTTTAATATCAAAAATAAAAGACACTAAAAATAACTCAGATTTTTTCAATTCGATGAATAAGTCAAATTAATAAAAATTTGAGTAATTTAATTTTTTATTGTAAACTTAAACTATGATTGCAAAGTTTAACAATATCTTTCTATTAATCATATACTCAATCCATTTTGTTGGGGTTGGCATTTATGCTTTCCAAACAATCTTAGGTACTAGAGGATTCATGAAAAAATTTGGGATAGATAAATCCGGGGCAATAATGGTTAGATTAGCAGGCGCTTTCATGTTAGCTGTATTTTTGATGTCAATCTACATCGCTTTTATAAGACCTGCAGGTTTAGACAGTACCTGGGCATTCTTCAATTTAGTTTTTTTAAATAACTTGTGTATATTTTTATGTAATTTTTATTCCATTAAGGTGGACAAAACTGGAGTAAATAAAAAAACAGGGACTGAACCTATAATTTCATCAATGGTCTTAACAATTATGAGTGCAATACTATGTTATGGTTTGGCAGATAAAATATATGTTTAATGTTATTGAATTGTTTCTTTATCAAATGAATTTTCGTAAGAATAGAATTTTATAATATTTAACAAGGTATTAGTCTTATCCTCCAAAGAAACAGTTTCAAGTAATTTTTGTTTTTCCTCATTAGAAATTGGGGCTATCATAGATAGCGTGTTTATTTTTTGAGATACATCAAGTTTTTCAAATTCTTTCCAGTTAATCATTAAACCGTTCTTTTTAAAAAAATCTTTAACTTTTTCCATAAAATTTACTTTATCGTATACAGCTTCAACTTTATTTGGTGTTACCAGATCTTTGTAAAATTTCTTATAGTCCACCTCAAATTCTCTATATTTTTTTTTACTTGTTATTTCTTTTGTAATTTCAAATCTTGTTATTCCAGTTAAATTTATTAGAACTCTTCCGCCAGAAGTTTCTTGATAATCGCTAATTTTTCCTAAGCATCCTACTTTATAAACTAAACTATTTTCTCTTTTAGACTGAACCATTCCCATCAATTTATCATTTCTGAATGAGTCTTTTACCAGGTCTAAGTATCTTTCTTCAAAAATATTTAAAGGTAAGTTTGTTCTTGGGAAATAGATAACCCCACTAAGTGGAAAAACTGGAATTTGTTTGGGAAATTTATTCTCCATTAAACAATTATATTGCTAAAAAAATATGACTGTCAATTTATATTAATGCGCATAAAATTAAAATTGTTCAGTTTCCGTAGAGTCTTTCATCGCAGTAGTAGAGCTTTTCCTTCTCTTCATAAGAAATTTGACGTAGACATAAATAATAGAGGGGTTTTTGTTTACGTTAACGAATAAATTAATTATACTATTTATTAATTTGCGGGCATAGCTCAGTGGTAGAGCGTCTCGTTGCCAACGAGAAGGTCGAGGGTTCAAGTCCCTTTGCCCGCTCCATTTTATAGCGACTTAATTTCCTTTTTTTTAAAGCTAATTTTTTGATATGGATAAACTTATGTTTAGATTAATTACAACTTTTTTTATTTTTATTCCTTCTATTTGTTTTGCCTCATCCATGAAGATGATCGGTGAAAAGGGAGATATTAAAGATGTGACGAAGGTTATTACAGTAAAAATGTTTGATAATTACTACGAGCCAAACGAAATAATCGTCAAAAAAGGTGAAACGGTAAAATTTATAGTTAAAAATATGGGCGAACTTGTTCATGAATTAAATATTGCCACCAAAGAAATGCACATAAAGCATCAACCAGAGATGGCAAAAATGGTAGAACACGAAATACTTTTAGCGGACAGAATAGATAAAAACAAGATGAAAGAAATCGCAAAAACGAATCACGCTATGGCACACAAGCATGCTAATAGTGTTTTGCTTGAACCTAGTGATACTGGTGAAATAATTTGGAAGTTCAACACTTCAGCAAAATTAGAGATCGCTTGTAACGTACCTGGTCATTATGAAGCTGGAATGATAGTTAAGATAATCAAAGATTAATCATGGAAGATTTAGCAAACAAGAAATGTGTACCATGCGAAGGTGGAATACCTGCCTTCGATATAAAGGAGATACATAAATATTTAAAAAAAATAGATGGATGGGATGTCCTTGAAAATAAAGATAAAAATTTTTATATTGAAAAAAATTTCAAATTTAACAATTATGTAGAAAGTGAAAAATTTGTTATGAGTGTTGGTAAGATTGCAGAAACTGAAGGCCATCATCCAGATATCATTTTTGGTTGGGGCTATGCAAAAATTAAAATTTCAACACACGCTATCAAAGGTCTAGTTGAGAATGACTTCGTTTTAGCTGCTAAAATAGATAAAATTTAATTAATGATTGAAATGTCTGATACCGGTAAAGATCATTCTAATCTTAGCTTTATCTGCAGCTTCTATTACTTCTTTATCTCTTATTGAACCACCTGGCTGGACAATAGTTTTTACACCGGCATTTATTAAAGTTTTTATTCCATCTGCAAAAGGAAAAAAAGCATCTGAAGCAGCTATTGAATTAACAAGATTTTTTGGATGAAATTTTCTCGCTTTTTGAGTAGCTATTTTACAACTATCCAACCTATTTTGTTGACCAGCACCAATTCCAATAGTTGAATTATCTTTTACTATCACAATTGCATTTGATTTGACGTATTTGCATACTTTAAAAGCAAACTCTATATCCTTTAACTCTTTGCTGGACGGTTTATTTTTTGTAACACATTTTAACCCTTTTTTCTGAAAAACTAAATTGTCTTTTTCTTGTAAAAGAAAAGAACTATCAAAAAATTTACCAGTTGTTTTGGACTCATAATTAAATTTTGATATATCTATCACTCTCATATTTTTCTTTTTTTTTAATAAACTTAAAGCTTTTTTATCAAAACCTTTTGCTAAAATTACTTCAAAAAAAGTTTTACTAATTTCTAATGCGATCTTACTATTAATTTTGTAATTACAAGCCACTATCCCCCCAAAAGCGCTAGTAGGATCGCTAGCTTTAGAATTTAAGAAAGATTGAAAAGCAGACTTATTTGAAGCAACACCACAAGGATTAGCGTGTTTGATAATTACAGTCGATGGTATTTTAAAATTTGAATTAAGCACATCTAGCCCTGCAAATATGTCATTGTAATTGTTATAGCTTAAAGCCTTACCACTCAACTGCTGTAAATTCATGTCATCATTCTTAAGACTATTAATATATATTGAACCTTTTTGATGAGGATTTTCGCCGTATCTTAGTTGACTAATTTTTTTTCCAAAAAAAGTTTTTCTTTCAGGAAATTTAAAACCAAGATCCCTATTAAACCATTCAGAAACGATAGCGTCATAATAAGCAGTTAAACTATAAGCCTTGCTAGCCATTTTCTTTCTAAAATTATAGGTAGTTTTACCTTTAAATTTTTTTAACTCTTTTGTTAATTCTGAGTAATCTTGCTTATCGGTAATAACTGTAACATCTTTAAAATTTTTTGCAGCTGCCCTAACCATACTTGGGCCACCAATATCAATATTTTCAATAATTTTTTCTTTACTTGATGTTTCCTTGATCGTGGCCTCAAATGGGTAGAAATTAACAATAACTAAATCTATAGGTTCAAACTGTTTTTTCTTCATCTGCTTTTTATGTATTTTTTTACCTCTATTAAAAAGAATTCCAGAGTGAATTTTAGGATGTAAAGTTTTTACTCTTCCATCTAACATTTCTTCAAATCCAGTAAATTCTGAAACCTCTTTACACTCAAAACCTAATTTTTTAATTGATTTATAAGTTCCCCCAGAGCTTATCAAATTAATCTTATTTTTTTTTAATATATATAAAATACTTTTAATGTTTTCTTTATCAGATAAAGATATTAGAGCATTTTTAATTTTACTCATTTTATATTTTTTTTTTTATTTCCCAATCGATAGTTTTTTCACTATTTTTCATGATCCCAGAAATTACTATGCAGTAATTATTTAACACTTTTTGTCTTCCAAAAAAAATACTTTTTTCAATTTTTAAGCTTTCTCCATTTGTAGAAAATAACAAAGCTTTATTTTTATTTATCTGAATTAGCAAAGTATTTCCACCTAAAGTTTGAACTGCAGTAAGACCTGGATATAAATGGAAGCGTATATCGTACTTTATTTTTAATTTAATAGATTTTTGAAAAAGTTTATCTTGACCAATAATTTTATTTTCTATTTTATCAATGCTTAAAGTTCTATTATGTATGCAGCCAAAATTTTTATAGTAAGCATCATGACCTGCGCTAACTTGAGACTCATTAGCATCATCTTTATGTTCAAAATTTAAAATGTTAAAGTCTCTCTTTATTAAAAAACCATAAGCTTTATTCATCATATTGCTTTTTTCAAAACCAACTATAGACGTATCATTTAAACATAATGCCGACTGAGAAGATGTAAATCTACTCAACAGTCTTGCTTTTCTAGAAATATTAACCCCAAATCCGCTATTGGTAATTATTTTCTGATCATCACAAAAGTATTCAAAAGATAATGGGCCAGATTGATAACAAGAGGAATAATTTTTATTTGGAGGCTTTCCACCTTCGAAATAAATGCTATCCTTTTTATTTTTAAGCACATAAATGCTGCTCAAGTTATTTTTCGGTTTTTTAATTTTAATTTTAAAATGATTTATATAATCATAAAAATTGGTTAAATCATCTTCAACAGAACCATTAAACAATGGTAAACTATTGTTAGGAGTAGTAATCTGTTTCAAACATTCCAAATTTTTTTCAATTGTATTATCAAGTAAATCCGGAACATATTTTTGCGCGTCTTTGATAACTTCCTTAATCAACAAAAAATATTTTGTAAATTTTAATAAATCATCAGGATTTCTTGTTATAGGAAATCCATTCTCATCAAAAAATGTTTCAATTAATTTTTCCAATTCTTTTAAACCATATTCATAATTTTCTTCATATTCTTTAAAAACCAAGCCAGATAAAATAAAGACCCCAATCATTTCAATTTTTTTTTGATGATCTAATTCATATTTAAAATTCTTTTTAAGATGATTGGTTTGAATAATAATAGATTCAATAAAATCTCTTTTAAAATCAAAATTTGAATTCTTAAGAATTATATCTGCATTGAGTATCCAACTCATTATTCTTTTGCTAACAACGCTTGTTTCCCAAATTAGAGGTTTGTATTTAAGATTATTAAGATTCCATAGAGATATAATTTTTCTTAAGGTAAAAGTATCATCTTTACGGTCAATTGAGCTTAACCACAAAAAATTATGTAATTCTTTATTTTCTTTTGGTGAATAATTTTGTTCCCAAAATATATTTGGATCAAGGCTATTAATTTGAAAAGCAAATTTTTTGTAGTTAGAAAATGATGACATTAAAAATGGATTAGGAAAAAAAAAGAATTGACTCGGAACTTTAGAAGCTAAAGATTTCTTATAAAACCCTGTGGTAAAATAAATTTTTTTAAATACTTTAATTAGATTTATTTTAACTGCTAAAGTATAATAATAAGCAGTTTTAAGACTTATCATTTTTTAACTCGATCTTAATAAGCTAATATTTTTTTTTAAATTCCCGTTATTCTGTTTAAAAATAGTTGAACCTGAAACTAAAACATTTGCACCTGCTTCAATTGCAGTTTTGCAGTTTTCAAAATTTATACCACCATCAATTTCAAGGTCTATTTTTAAACTTTTATTAGTTATCATCTCCTTAAGTTTTTTTAATTTTGGCAAAACATCAGGCATAAATTTTTGGCCAGCGAATCCCGGCTCAACGCTCATAATTAATATCAAATCAATCTTTTCAAGATATTTTTCAATTAAACTAATATCAGATTTAGGTTTTAATGATATTCCAACTTTCTTTCCAAATTTTTTAATTAACTTAATCGTTTCTTCTGTATTAGGTGTCGCCTCAGGATGAAATGTAATAATATCTGCTCCTGCATCAGCAAAACTCTGCACGTATTTATCTACAGGTTCAATCATCAAATGAACATCAAAAATCTTTTTAGTAGCGGGCCTTAATTTTTTTATAATTTCAGGTCCAATAGTTATATTGGGCACGAAGTGTCCATCCATAACGTCGACATGAATGTAATCAGCGCCAGCCTTATCAAGTGAAACTATCTCTTCCCCTAATTTACTAAAATCTGCAGACAAAATTGATGGTGAGATTTTTATATTAGATGACATATTTCATTTATATTTTATATAACAATCTTGTCAAAAAAATTATTTGTCTGGACTAAATAATCTGTATAGTTCTTTCGAAAATTCATGATCTATAGGAAAAGATAACATTCCCATAGATCCATAACCCAATAACCAAGGCATCAAATAAAATCTTATTAAATAAAAATAAAATGCTACATATAATGGAACAATCGGTCTTGCTAAAAACTCTGGGGTTATTTTACTAAAAACTTTTAAAACAGGATTTGTAAATCTTACAAACATACGCATAAAGAAGAAACTAGAGTCTTCTCTTTGAAAAATATTCATCGCTGCTCTTCCGACCAGCGTGTACATTATAACTCCTAAAATATAATCTAATACTAATACCCAAATAGGCATAATTTACATTATCATTATTGAGATAAAAAAAAAGGGGCGAATAAATCGCCCCTTTAAATCATTTAATAGTATTCTTTAGTGCGCTCTACCAAGAATAGATTTTCCGCTAGGAACCCTAACTTCATCAATCATTCTTTGTGTTGCAGCATCAGGAGCTTTGGTCATTAAACTTACAACAACCATTACTACTAAACATACTGGAGCACCAAT
>MDTC01241316.1_pt1 | contig 18054 bp, 12 predicted proteins | sample 811181 | NCBI WGS metagenome assembly MDTC01 (sample SAMN05326644, study PRJNA326480) | marine metagenome | isolation source: seawater | place: Pacific Ocean: North | collected 2011
GTGATTTGTGGGTTACCCGTAAGGTAGATATCCTGAGCTCCATAAGCGACAAGTTGCATTAATCCTCCTCCCATTGTTTTTTATACTTATACTTAGAAAAAAAATTCAGAAAAATACGTAAATTAGATAGCATATGCTAATCCCCCCATTCCTGACATTATTCTAAGAACATTATAATTAACAGCATATATATTACTGATTGTACCTGGTGAGCTTAATAATAATTTAGCAGCATCAATTTTTGAGAAATTACAAGTTCCGGATGGTTGATGTTCTTCGGGATTAAGTGCAAATGAATAAACAAATATATCACGACTTAATTGAGAACACCTTGACATAGGGTTTACTGTACGTCCTATTACACTAGCCACCATACAATATTTTGCGGTGACTAAAATACCGAGGCTTGGTGATATTGTAATTGTCGCATATGTACTTGAATTCCCTGATGGACGATCATCTAGATTATTCGCAATTGCGGTTACAGTTGTCAATCCACTATGGGCTTCGAGTCCTAAATTAGTTTCATTTTCATTTGATGCTGAATCTGGATCCTTAATATTAACTGAAACTTTTAAAACATCACCAACCCTTATATCAAATGCTGGTTGACCCGTACCTTTTCCAATTGTAAGTGTTGATCCTGATAAAAAAATTTCATTTTTTTCATTTACATCCCCTGATGCATCAGTACATAACATTTCTCCTGGAGTTTTTGCCACACCGGAACTATTTAAACCATCTGCTGATGTTAACGGTAAAGGTTTTGTTAATAGTTTTGGAGATTCATATTCTTTGATATTGAATCCTGGAATAGACGTATGGTGAATATAAGGTTGTTTAATTTGAAAATATTCTCTATCCTGAAATGCTAAGCGATCATGTCCATTCAGTTCTAATTTCATTTGTTGAGAAAGTACTGTATTTGCTTCAGTCGTGCTTGTCGGTACAGTCCATATTAGTTCTTTAATAGGGTGATCAAAGTTTAATTTGAAACTACTTCTTGATGTCCCTTCAGCTTGAATTTGTAGTTGTTCAATCAAATATTCATGTGAAACTTGAGCAAATCTTCTTCTTTCATCGGTATCTAGATAGATATAGTCTGCCCATACTCCTAATGATGGAGTTACGGCCCCTCCACCCGAACGACTTATTCCATCACTTGCTGCTCCACTTCCCCAAGTAAATTTTAGTTTAACATCATGATACTGAAGGGCAATAATAGGTAATGATAAACCTATATTTCTACAGAACCAGAATTGTAATGGGTACATAATTGTTTGTTGAGATGTTTCTGATTTTGTGACTAATGTATTTGTGAAAGACCCTGTCATATACTTGAAACCTTCTGATTTTGAGATTGGAGTTGTTAATTCTGTCCATATTTGATTCCATTCACGATAATGTTTATCAATTCTTTGACCACCAATCTCAATTTCAACATCTTCAATTAAATAATCACCATTAATACCATATGTTGAATCTTGATCACAACTTACATATATTTGACTTAATAAATCTCCATTCCTTGTTATAGTGACACTTCCATTTGTAGTATATGTATCTGATATTGTTGATGAACCACTAATAGTCTGTTTTATACATTCCATAGAGAAATTCGTATGTCTTCTGTATACTATCTTAAAAAAAGTGATTTGTGGGTTTCCTGTTAAATAAATATCTTGTGCTCCATAAGCTACCAGTTGCATTAATCCACCACCCATTGATATTATATATTAATAATATATTATAAATAATATATTCTAACTATACGAAACTATTTAATGAATTCATCAAATAATGATTGTGTAATTGTTTCATCTTTTTCTAAATCAAGTACTTGTTTTACAGGATTCATAATTTGATTTGAAATATAGAATGGATAATCAATTTGAATTTTATTCTCTCTAATAAAATCAGGATGTTCAATTCTATCACCTTGTAGGATGTTTCTTTTCTTAAATTTAGGTTCACCTTTTACTTCTATCTTCTTATATTTTATCCTTCCATTTTTAAACTTTCCATCTTCAACTTTTTGAAATGCTTTTTTATAACCAGTTATAATGGGTGTTTCATCAACAACCCGATACATAAATGGAATCCTATCATTCGGTTTAGGTTTATCACCTGGATTTCTTTCCGCCATTCTATCTGCTAGAACTTTATGGGCAATACCATCTGGATTTTTATAATATGCGGAGAGTGATTTTGAAATAATAAACATGCTATCATCCATTTTACCCTGAGTAATTTTTTGTAAAATATTTCTTAACCATTCCATAGCTAGATCAATACTTCTTTGATTCATTATAATTTCAATTATATTACCGAATACATATTTAACAATTGCTGCATTATCCCTTCTTTTCATAACAATACCCATTGAAGTTCTTTCTTTTAATTTTTCAGATGAATATTCATATTTATCACCTGTATATCTTTTCTTTGAAATAAGAATGAAAGGGAAGAATGTTTTTTCATATTCTAGATCCTGTGGTTTAGTTAACATATTTTTCGTAATCCATTTACCTGCTTTTATTCCGCAATCAATACAATATTGAAGGGCTTCTTTCCCTTCTAATATTTTACCTGTTTCTTTATCAACCCTTGAAAACTTGACGAAGACAGAATCTGTATCTCCATAAACAATAATAGGTTCTTCATAACCTTCATTTTTGGCCCAATCTTTTACACCATTGCTAGCATCATCAATTCTTTCTCTTCCAATTGCGGTTGTACAAGCCGCAATTTTTTTAAAGAAGATTGAGCTCGTTTTTGCTCCCATTTGACCATAAACAGAATTTGCTGTTACTTTATAAGCTAATTGTAGACCATCAAGAACTTTCTTTTTATCTTCATTATCTGTTTCTTTAATTTTCAGACGAGTTGCTTTCCTTTGATCAAGGAGTGTTTGAAGGATTGTTGGAATAATACCCCGATTATTGGATGGTTTTGCGAAATAACATGTTGTTTTTGTATCTTCTTTTTTTTTATGCATTGTTTTACCTTTTAATTCATATGAGTAATCATCGTATGAAATAATATTATGTGGGATTTTGTCAATCCATTCAAACTTCCAGGGATTTTTATCAATATCTTCTTGTGTTCCAATAAATGTTTCATGGGATAGATTCTTTTCAATAATAGAACTTGGATATAGAGATGCATAATCCAGTACAGAAACGGGATCATCTAAATAAATTCCTGGAGTAGGTTCTAATACAATAGCTCCTTCAAATCCATCATCCATTTTTTCTCCATTATAATTTTTGAGTGTTGGAATCCTTGTATTTTCATTGGAACAAGTCTTTACAACTAATGAACTAATCTTAATCCCTTGTCCACGAAGGAAAATATAGGATAGAGGTACAGATGATACATTCGCCATACCCATATTATTCGGAATTATATCAAGAAGTAATAATAGATGAATACATAGTTCACAATCCATAATACAATATTTAGCAATCTTTGCTCTACCTTCACTCCCACCATTTTTATGGAAATCAAAGATTTGTTGTGGTGATACATCGTCCTTTGCCAAGCACCATTCATAATAGATTAATTCTTTTTTATATTTCTTAATCTTAATTCGTTCTTTAATTCCGATGATATTTTTTTTTTGTCCCAAATGAAGGATCTGAAATTTTTTACCATCTTTATATTTCACTAATCCATATTTTGTATGGATGTTAATTGTGATATAATCATTTTCTTTGAGGTTTCCTAGGTTAGTTGTGAAGAGGAAGTTAATATCTAAATCACCTTTATGCCTTGTCTGTGTTTTAATCTTCCCTTTCATAAAATGTGAAGAAACATTATCTAATTTATATGAATCAAGTGAATGTCCTTTTTGAATTTCTTTTTGAATGTCAAAAAGAACACGACCATCCATTGAGATATAATTTAGTATATTATCACCTAAACCGGATGAACTTAATTCTTTCTTCACAACCTTACAACTTTTTTCCCAAAATTTGTTATAGTCTTTTGAAGATGTTTTTGCTTTTGATAATTTATCAAGTGATTTAATACGATCGGAATCACGATTCCTCATTAATCTACCTAAACGATAAAATGAATGCCTTGGACAACGGTCATTACAATATCTTCCACAACTACTGTGATGAGGGAATAGATAATCAACTCGTTTATTGATATAATCGAAATCAAAACCAAATATATTATATCCTGTGAGTAGATCTGGATTATGATAGAGTATTAAGTCTTTCCATTTTAATAGTAGTTCTTCTTCTGATGAACATTCATAGACATTCACATTTGGAATATCATCGCATACTTTTTCATTTGGTTTATCTTCATTTCCAATTACAATGATAGAACGATCATAACATTCTGTTTCACCATATTTATGAAAGACAGTTCCAATTTGTATGATTGGATCACCTTTGATAAGTATTTTTTCATTTTTATCATTCTTGATATTATTAAGTATTTCAGTAAAATTGTTAATCATTGTTTCCCTTTTTTTTGTTGACGATTTAGAGTCATCAAGTTGTTGAATAAATTCTTCAGTAAATGTTTCTTTTAGGTCCTTAATGCTATTTTCAGAATATTTTCCATTGATTGTATAGATTGATTGAACATTATCCGATCCTCCATTAAAAGCTTCCTCTATACAGTTAATAAGGAAGTTTTTCTTCATATTTATACTATTTTGTGACATACTTAACCGGAAATAAGATTCGTGAATATCAATTACAAGTTTTTTAAAGTCCTTTTGTGGATTGGGAAAATCACCGTGCGATGAGTCGCATTCAATATCAAATGAAGCTGTTACAAACTTAGCTGTGTCTTCAGATTGATAATTACTAATATAAGAAATAGGTATATATCTTAATTCAATATCAACATTAAAATATTTTTCATCATCTTCAATGTTAAATATATCACTTTTAAGGTCTATTTTTACCCATCCACATGGTTGAATATTTTTTTCATGGAGGAAACGTAACATAGGATGTATTTTTGATTCATAAAGATTTGCAATACATTCACAATTATGGTTTTGATCGAACCATTTGCATATCCTATCATCATTAGAGTAAATTGGTTTTTTCCCCTTATAACCTATAATAATCTTTTTAGACTTTATTGATGATAAATTAACTTTGTGAAACTCTTGAATCGCACTTGTACATCTTTTAAGTTCCATATAACTTTTGAATGAAATTTTTGCGAATCTATATTTTTTTATTTGATTATAATCATTATCATAATTATAACCGTAAAAGTTATAGGATTGTTTTGTTTCAAGTAATTCTTGAATATAATTACCATTCCATATTGCTTTACTATCTGGTTTATGACTTGAAATAAAGTTTTTAATTATTTTAAGAAAGTTTTGTAGTGTTGAATCACCCCAATTATTTGGGATCCTTAAATAGAAGAATGGTCTATATCCTGTTACACTACAAACAATATTTTCATTATTATTTGTTTTTCCATAGAATGTTATAATAAATTCTTTATCCCAATAATTTTCATTGATTGATAGATCATCGGATGAAATATCAATGATCTGAAAACTTAATTCCATTTATAAATGGATATAGTAATGTTAGTTTAAATAACTTATTTATAATAATCAAATTTTAATATAAGAATTATATATATATATTTATGGAGGAGTTTCTATTATTTTTCTTGAGTATCTTTGTGTTTTTCATCCTAATAAATAAATTATTTAAAAATGGAGAAGTAATTACTATTAAATCCAAACTTGATGGGAGAAACTATATTGTCCGTAAGTTACCGGATGCTATTAAAGCAGCTGATAAATTAGCCACAATCAATAGTAATGTTCAAAAATTAATTAGCACACTTAATACAGGTAAGAAAGGTGTATCAAAATTAAAATCAAGGTATAATCCAAATACTTTATCTGAGACAGGTATTGGGGCAAAATATACATCATATTCAGTGAATAAAGGTGAGAAAATATCAATTTGTGTCCGTCAAACAGATGATTCATTTATTGATGATAATACAATAATGTTTGTTGTAATTCATGAATTAGCTCATGTAATGTCTGAATCTATTGGTCATACAAAAGAGTTTTGGGATAATATGAAATATTTATTAGAAGAAGGAGAGAAAATAGGTATTTATCGACCGGTTAATTACAAAGAAAATCCTCAAACTTATTGTGGAATGGAAATAAACTCAACACCGTATCATTTTTAAAAATAATATTTCTATTGATTATAATATGGGGAGTTTTTGTAATATTTATACTCGTAAGAAAATAATGAAATGTATCTCTCAAAACGAAAATAAATGTTATTTATTTGTTGGGAGATTAGGTAAAATTTATCCTCAAATAAAGAAAATAATAAATAATAAGAAAGAAGATAAAGATATATTTGAAGGTATTATAGATAAAAATGTAATTCAACTCTATGAATATATTCAAGGGATAAAAGATACCGATGATATTGAAAAAATGAAACAGAAAATTATAAAAGAACTCTATCTTAATGATTTCCCAATTGAAAATATTGAAATTGTATATGAGAGTTTATATGAAGATGAAACAAATGAAGTAATTTTAAATAAAATATCTTTCTATTGTCTTAATAATACTTTCTATCCATATATTTATGTATGGTGTTATGATGATTATAAAAATAAGAATTTACCAATTGGATTTGAATATGAAAGTGATAAAATAGAGTATATTGATTTCTTTGATAAGAAACCAAGTGATGTAATTGATACTAATTTTATTAATAGTAATGGTGATAGAATACCAAATCAGATACTTTCACATAATTTAGAATTATTTGAAAATAATAATATTCGTGATAATGTTTTATACTTCTTTACACTTCCTGAATATTTAAAACAACATGACCTTTATGATAAATTACTTTCATTGAATTCTAGTGAGATACAAAAAGATAGAGATATCAATACAATTGTAAATGGTGTATTATTAAAGTATTGGAACAAGCTAAATATAAATGATATTCTAATTTTGAATAATGAGGAACAGTTAGAGAAAATGTTGATTCAGTCTAAAAAAAATAGAAGTTTTATTGAAAAATATAATTCTGGGATTATCTTTATTGAAAAAGAATTTCTTCAAGAAGAAGTAAATAAAAAGATTCAATGTAAAGAATATACAATTTCAATATTAAAAATTAATCGTGAAGCAAGTATAAAAAATACAGTTCATTTATCTAAATTATTTGCGGAATTTGAATTATCAAATACAATTCCATTTACAAAATTACTTTTAGATTCACATGATGATGCATTTTATAAAATTTATGAAGGATCATTACAATATAGCGGTATTGATAAAACAGAAACTCGACATATTACAAAAGGCCTTTGTAAAGAATGGTGTGATGGACATAATATTCAAACAGAATACGGGTATAAGTATTTACATTCGGGGAATATAATTATGTTTAAGATATATAATCCTATAAAAGATATTTTTTGTTCATTAGTTATTAAATTAAATGGTGATATAGAGTGTATTATTGAGAATAATAAACAAGAGATGTATGAGGAAGATATTAAGGAATTAATTCATAAATGTAATTCATTAATTCGTAAAATAAACAAAGATAGTTTTTATTCTTTTAACGATATAATTGAGTTTAATGAAGATATATTTACAGATATTCATTCGGAAACAAAGATTGATTTTCTAAATTCAGCATTATTATTTAGTAAAGAGGATTTTCAGGTTAAGGGCAATGTATTCCCACAATGGAGGACTTATTTGAATTCTTTTATGATAAATTTCTCAATGTATTTCCGTGTAAAACCATATGAAGAGACAGATGATTTATCAAAAATAATAGCAAGATATAAAAGAGTTAATAATTTTGCGAATTTAACAACAATTCAATCTGCGATTTCTATTTATCAAATGATTTATGATGATCAAGAAGTAGTTATTGAAAAAATTAGTCATGATTATGGACAAGATCCAGAATATATAAGGACTGAAGTCGAGGTTTGGAATTCATTAATGAAGATGAAACCTGATCCGATTAGGAGATCAAAAGTAATTAAAGAATCAGGTTCTGAGATTGCGGTTTGGTTAACTCCAAAAGAAGACTTAATTGTTGATATTAGTAATATTAAATCATTTAATGAACAAAAGAGGGTTGTTTTATTAATTAAAACAATGTTAAATATGTATTTATCTTATATTAAGGGTAATACTAAATATTCTAAATATTTTAGAATAGATAGTGATATTCTTAAAGATGAAGTAAAGGTACAAATAAGCGAAAGTGATGAATCATCATCAGAAGAAGAAGAGGAAGAGGATGAAGGAGATGATTTAATTAGTCGATTATTATCATCATCTTCATCTTCTGATTTTGATAGTGATAGTGATAGTACTCAAAAGGGTGGTGCAAATGGGGTTTATGAAACAAAGAGTTATTATTTAAAACGATTAAAGGATTATGATCCTGATTTATTTAAGTTTCAATCAAAAAAAATTCAAGGTAAATCTGGTGTTAGGTATGGTTATGCAAAACTTTGTGGAGCGGTTGATAATCGTCAACCAATTGCTGTAACTGATGAAGATCTAGATAGAATTAATAAAAGTTATGATCAAGGTTCTGGTAGAGAATCATATTCATTTGCGATTACTGTTCCTCGTCGTTCAAGTAAAATAAAATATATTTGTCCAAAATATTGGGATATTTCAAAAAGTTTAAGTATTCGTCCTGATGCCGAAGAAATAAAAGATGGTACAAATATTATTCCTAAGGATCTTCCCAAGGGTTCAAATGGTCGAACTGATAAATATATACTTGAAAGGACTGGTAATTATTGGAGAGATGCTTCAACTGTTAAATACTTAATACCAGAAATACGTGAAGAAAGTCATCAATTACATCCGAAAGGTTATGGCTTACCTTGTTGTTTTAATGATTCAAAACCAATTAATTCACTTCGTCAAGAATTAGATGGTATTCCAATAAAATCATTAATTCGAAAGGCAAAAGAATTTGGAATTCAAGATGAAAAATTAGAACCTATCATTGATTCCCGTTCTTCTTTAGTTGAGTTTATTATTATTGAAGATCAGAAAAAGCGACATGTTTTGAAAGAAAATAAAGAAAAAAGAATTGATCCAATGGAAGGATACATATCAAATAAAGATCCTGTAAATGAGGGTAAATATGCTCATTTACATCCTTATTTAATGAAATATTTTGATCAAAATAGTAAGTTTTTTTCTAAAAAAACAGCATATGGTTTCCTAAAAATTGGTGTTCAACAGAATAATAATGAATATATGTTTGATAATTCTCCATTTCTTCAATCATATTTTAAGATATTAACCAATGGGATGATTAAAAAAGATTTGGAACAATATTCTCTAAATGAATTAATAGAAAATTTAGAAAAGAATATTAAAAAATTTCAAAAATGTTCAATGATACATCAAAAATTTAGGAAAAATATTGAATACATTACAAAAGATGATATTAAATATATAATTGAATTATTGAAAAAAGAAACTACACAAGATTTTATTAAAGATAAAAATATTATTAATGAACTTTCTTCAGAATTAGAAAAAGGTATTCTATCTTTTAAAAAAATTGAATTAAATTATTTCTTCCAATTATTACTCTCTTTAAAAAACTATATTGATTTCTTGAATAGCAACGAAAATAGAGATGATGGATTTATATTACCATTATTACTCCGTATGTATGATATTAATATTGTAATTTTTGAAAATCGGGAGGACGAAATAAATATTAAGGTAACTGAATATTCGGATTCAAAAAAGATGGGTTTTATTTATAAACGTGGTAATATTTATGAACCGATTCTATATCGTCATTATGATACTCAAACAGATGATAAAGTAGATGATTTTATATTTGAAAGTGATAAGGTAATGAATGGGCATTATGAGATAATCATTGATAATATCTATCAAAAAATAAATGAAAGGAAGAAAGAATCAATGATAGAGACCTATAGAAAAGTGATTCATGATATGGATGATGAAATTATTAAATTATTTATTAATAGTTATTCAGAGGTTTCTTATTTGATTACACGTGAAGATAGATTAATACCAATCCCCCCTATACCTATTCCATCAAAAGGGAATTATGAAATGGTTTATAGTTTTTCAGATTTTATTGATTTATCGAGTATTAAGGCTGGTATGGATGTTAATATTTCATTAGATTCCGTTCCAAAAGAAATATTTGAAAATGGGATGGAAGTCTTTTGGCGTGTGGACGGAAAAAAGGTTTTTGGAACTATAGAAGAAATGAAAGGTAAAGGTGCTTTTGTAAGGACAGAAGAAGGGAAGAAGATGGGAAAACCATTAAATAAATTATCTCCTAAAAAGTTAAAAGCGACTTTTAATAATATATTAACATCGGAAAAGGGTGATATATTGGTTTCTGTAACATGGAATAAAACAAAATATGAACTAAATATTACAGATGTAATCTTTATTAATAAAAAAGGAAAAACAATTCATAAATTACCATCTTATCAAGGTTCTATTAATACTCTTAAGAATTTTGAAGAATTTAAAATTGATTCATTAATCACTAATCAATTAGATAATGTTATTCATTTATATTTATCAAATAATACATATTTACCAATACTTGAAACAAAGATAACAGGAATATCTTATAAAAGGAGGACGAATATAAATTTATTAGAATTAGATAGTTTGTTATCCAATATTAAGAATGATGATAATGATTGTGTTAATTTTATTAATTCACAAAATTATGAAGAATATATTACAAGATTATCGTTTTATCATCTATTGAATATTATTGATAATCAAATATTTAATGTTGAAGGTTATCTAAAAGATACAGAATTTTATAGAATTGGAGATACAATCCATTTTACTTCCAATAAAGAAATTATTAATGGAAATAATTATCAGATTATTAATAAAATAGATAAATTAGAGAACTTGTATAGCCAATTTGATAGAGATAATTATGTTATGACTGGAGAGATTATAGATATTCAAGAGGATGAAAGTAGTGGTCTTTCAAAAATAGTAATTGAAGTTAGATTATTAGATATAGTTACTCAGGCATACAATGATACAATTATCATTAATCAACATAAACGATTTAGAATATATGAAATCCTTGATCCTTTTATAAAGAATTTATTTGAACCTCTGGAAGAGAAAAAGTTTAAAAAGGAATCATTATCACGATATATATCACTATGTATTAATAAAAAGGGATCGTGTGAATATCCGTGCACTGGTTCAGATGGTAAATGTAAGCTTTATGTTAAGGAATTTGATTATTTTGGGAATAGATTAATTGAGAAGATTAAATGTAAGTTTATTGAGAAATTATTGATTACTGGGATTGAGAATCGTATGGATATTATTGAAGAAAAAATTAATCTTAATGATCTTAAAAAAACCGTAAAGAATAATGAGATATTCTATACTTATTCAGAATATAAAGAGAATAAGTTAGATGAAATATTTATTAGAAAGAGTAAATTTATTCATCAATTGGGTAAAAATATTAAATATAGAAAAAGACATTCACTTATGAAGAAGATGGATACAATACCATATTTAATTAATCGTAATTATGGTAAGGAAGCAAGTGTTTTGTTTCATCTTAATAAAAAGAATAATGATTTCTTAGCAATTGAGAAAGCACTAAATGAATCTGGTATTCCGTATGATGTAGAAGGAATTAAATTAAAAATAATTGATAAATTAAGGTCTACTAAACCTTCTCAATTAATTCAAGAATATAAGAAATTTAATAAAAAATATAAGAATATTGAAGAAATTGTTTCGGAAATAGAGAAGGATGATTATCGTATTGAGATACCCGAAATTAAAATATTATTACAAATCTTAGAAGAAGAGGGTAATCAACTTGGAATATATCTTATTTCACAAAAGTATAACCTAAAGAAAGAAAATGAGGTTTATTATGAATCTACAAGTAATGTTGATAAAGAAACAACACCAATTATTTCATTTTACCATACATATTATCAAAATGAATATGTTCTATCTAATATTTTAACTTTTTATCAAGGTATTCAGAGTTTCTATACAAATACAAGAAGTTTAATTCAAATAAATAAAATTCATGAGACGTGGATTAAATAATTAATATGATTTTTTTTTTATTAATAACAAAATATATATGAATGGAATACTTTTTAGAATATAATGAATTCCATTTACTTAAAAATTATATATTAAAAGACCCAATATGTGATTGGTTTGAAATCCAAAAATACAGAGGGAACAATACATATATAAAAGATAAGCCATCATTCTATAAGAACTTTATACTTAGAGAATCACAAAAATATAAGAATAATTTATTTCAAAAAATAAAGGAATTATCCGAATTATCTTACATACCAAATGAAACAAATATGAATGAAACAAAGGAAAAAATTTTAGATAATTTTCCTCTTATCTTACAAGGGAAATTATTAGATAAAAATAATATTTATGTTAATTGCGATATTATTATTCACTATCATTTATTTCGTAAATTATTTCCTTTAATCAATAATATACCCTTTCATTTATTGTGTAGGAAAGATGATTATTTATTGATTAATATAAGTTATTCAACACTCCATTTTAAAATGGATCTAAAAGATGTAAGTAATGATGATACAATCCTTTATAAGAAATGTAGTTTATATGCTTTTAGAGATGCTCTTCATGATATTGTTGGTCAAAGATTCCATAGTTTTTTGTTAGGAAAAGAATATTATTATAAGAAAACATTATTACCTAAAAAAGAATTTATTTGTCATATATCGTTTGATAAGAATATAATAAATACATTTTATAGTGCATTAAAATGGATTAATACGATTAAAGAAGAAGATAATTTAATGAGTATATCACCAAAACCAACTCATTTTGAGCTTTTTCCGAATATGAATTATAGAGATAGTGATTGGGAAGTAGAAAAAATGAAAGTAGCAAATGAGATTAAAGAAATAACATTAGTATGGAATATTTCTTATGATGAAAGATGTAATTTTTTGGATAAAGGAATATATTGTTGGGATGATCCTAAGTTATTGAAAGAATTAAAAAATACAAAAAAAAAACATATCCAAGAAAGAATGATTCATATGAATCAACAAAATGATGTATTAATTTATCCTCGTAAGAATGTTTCACATTCCTTCTCTAGTATCCTTGATAAAACAGAATATGATATCTATTTTGATGTTGAAAGTTTCCTATCAATCGATGAAAAACAAAACTTATTTACAAATTATACCTCTATAAAGGAACCTATTTTAGGGATATTAGGATTAATCCATCAAGATAAATTCTTTGATTTTACAATCTATAAATTTAGTCTAGATGATGAAGAAAAAATTGTTAAAGCATTTGTAGATAGATTATGGAGAATTGGAAAAGGGTTGCATAAAATTAATATTTATCATTGGGGACACGCAGAATTTAATTATATTCAATATATAAAAAAAACATATCCATTGTATAAGTTCCCTGATTATGAATTAATTAATGTCCTTGATTACTTTAGAATGGAACCAATTATTGTTCAAGGTGTTTTTAAGTTCAGTTTAAAATCAATTGGAAAAGCATTGTATCGGAATAAATTAATTCGAACAACATGGGAAGAAAATGATAATGGTTTAGATTCAATGATACAATTCAAAGAAATATGTAAATCACATAACAAAAAAATACCCTTAAAAAGATATATAGAAATAGAAGATATTATTGAATATAATAGAATAGATTGTCAAGTACTTTATGAAATTGTAGATCTATTACGTTTAAGATATAGAGGTTAAAATCCTTGTAGTTTTTCAATTAATTTATCTTTCTTTCTTAATTGAATATTTAATTTTTCTATTATTTGTTGTTGAGTATGGATTATCTTTTCAAACTCATCTTTATTTTTACATTCTTCATCCTTATCATTTATAACAAATAATCTTGTCTTATAAATTACCTTACCATCACGGTCAGTAAATGTTAAGGGTACAGCACCAGTTTTAAGTATTATTTTATTATCACCCATTCGTATATATTTTCCACCAGGATAAAAATATTCAGATCCATCTTGTTGTGTAATATATTTTACAATTTGTCCAATTTTTATATCATAAGGACTATTTACCTCTTCACAATCTTTTATTTGTTCTTTAATATATTTTATATTCTGTGACATATATTAATATTAATATTATCTTTTAAATTATTTTTGTAAATTAACTAAAGAGGACATATTCTTTTGAAACCATTGAATTGCTTTATTCACTGTTTCTTCAGATAAAATAATATTTTTATCTTGATTTTCTTGTTTATAAAGGACCAGGATATTTATTATTTGTTCAAACCTTTCTTGTTGTAATCTCTCATTTTTTGACATAGCATTTTTTTCTGCTAAATAATCTTCATTTGTATATTTCTTCATTTTATAATTTATTATTATTAATTTTTTAGGTATTAGATTAAATTATATATAAGTAATAATCCCCCAGTTGTTGTTACATTCGATAAGAATGGTATTATTTTGTCTGTAGGTGGATGATATAAAAAGGTTACAACGATTAAAAATAATAAATAAACCTCACATATCTTCTTTATTAACTCTTTATTTATCTCACCATCAAAGAAATAATAAATTATTAATATTGAACCAATTATCTCTAGTAAAATTACACCTATAATACCTATCTCATTAAATGGGGATGGTAAACCGGTTTTACTCTGTAATCTCGCTACTTTTTGTGTGAAATTAAATATTTTTTGAAAACCAGAATAGATGAACATTATAAAAAATAATATAATCCCAATTTTCTCAATTGTTATTGTATAATCCATATATATATATTATATATATAATATAAAATTAATTTAACTATAATCTCCAGAAAATACAAAACCGACGTGATTTGTATTAGAATACCAACTAACACTAGAATAATTCCAATAAACCTTACTTTGAGCATCACCACCATTTGGATTAATTATTCCAAAAGAAGGATTGGAAGCTGTTCCATTATGTAAATATGCTCCAGGAGTATTCCCTTCAACTTGATCACCTAACTTAAACCCCCAACAACCATCATCATTTGCAAATCTATTGGTATACCGGTATCCATTTGCTGAAGGCATTTGATTGTTACTAAATTCCCATCCAGATGTCCCTGTAACATCAGAGTGTGTAATTGAACCCGTATTTCCTATTACAACAGGATAAATTTGACTATATTTGTAACCGGAACCTGGATCGGGGTAAAATATACTTCTTACTGTATTATGAGACCTTGACCCACTTTGTACAACACCAGAACTATTTACGAATGCATCCGTAAATACCCATATTAATATCCCTTTAAAACCATTTGTTTGTCCATCGTAAAGTGCCATTGCCATCCATTTTTTTCCATCAATTGCCGATAAACTTTCAATGCTTCCTCCATCCATATTAGCAATTGTACCTCCAGCCCCTAAATAATTATTTGCTGAATTATAAAAAAAGTTTGAAGTTGAAATTGTAGGTTTCGATGTATAACTTTTAGATACTCCGGTTAGACTTTCTGCTAAATCCATATATCCGACTACAGCAAAAACACAAAAACTATCATGTGCGTTATGTATCGCATTACATACAGATGTAATTTTTGTTCCACTTGATTTAACTACACCTGTTATATTGTTCAATGTACCTGCTAAAGTCATAATATCTTGTAATATTCCTCCCAGTGAATATGTAAAAGTAAATTGAGTAGCCAGATTCTTACAATTAAGAGTTGTATCCGCATTTGTATAAGCCCCCGCTGCAATATTAATCGTATGGACTGTATCCTGTACTGTAACTGGGGCTAATGTAACATTATAAACAGTATTACTACCCCCTTGAGTAAATCCACTAAGAGTACCATTATTGACTGTTATATCATTAACATCAAAATTAGCGATTGGTTCACTAGATGTAAGTACAAATAAAATACTTGTAGCATCAGTCTTACCCCCATTATCTACAGAACTGGATGTAATAACCATTGTTGGATTCATATCTACAAATCGATTCCCTTTAAAGTCGTTATTCATACTTATTGTAGATGTACCTGTAGGGATAGTACCAGGTACATAAGTACCTACTTCCCAATCAGCGCTACTATCTGCAGTATTTGTACTTGGAAAACTACGATTTGCCCCCCATATAATCCGTACAAATCCACTACCACCCTTACCTGCTGTACCCCAAGTATTACCAGATGCTCCTCCACCGCCACCACCATAATTCCCACCCTCAGTGTTGGAAGAGATACCATAGCCATTAGCACCCCCCGAGCCACCACGGCCGCCTGCTGTACCCGTCGCGGGGTTCGAATAGGTCCCACCAGCTCCATTGGATCCTTGACCATTAGGACCAACACCACCTCCACCCGCTGATTGTTTATTTTCAACCACCTGATATGCACCACCACCACCACCACCTGCACCTGCACTGGGTATTTGACCACGCATACATCCATTTCCTCCCTTGCCACTATATCCCCCACCACCACCACCACCGGCAGGTCCATAACTTGAATTTGAGTACTTTACTGCGTCACCACCATTTCCTCCACCATCTCCAACATATGCTCCACCATAAATACTATATCCATATCGTCCTCGTTCCCCACCCTTACCACATACAGTCGTGTTATTTATAAAATAAGATTCACCTCCTGCAGAAGATCCACTTGAATATACTCCATTGATCCCCCTTTTACCAACACGGACTGTATAACTCTGTCCTGGGACTACAGTAATATTATTCTTCCATCCCAATCCCCCACCACCAGCACCATTCATACCATAGGTAACTGAAGACGAACTTGTATTATAGTAAATTCCGCCACCTCCACCACCACAACAAACAACCGAAATACTTGTAACAAGAGTAGGACATGTCCAACTATATGTAGCATCTGATGATGTTGATGAATTTGTATAGAGTGATTGACCCTCCTGTATTGTAGTCCCAGAAAAAGTTACATATTTAACTCCACGAAACTTACTCATACTAATTGGATCAACATATGGATCTGGTGTACTTACTTCATTATATGCGTCTTTTAATTCTGTATAAGCAATATTAGTTGTATCAATCTCTCCGGCGGGCATCCGTATTAAATTATATATAATTATTTGATTAAAATTTTTAAAAAATAATTTAAAGTTTATAAATTATTTCAATATAAATGGAGGAAACGAAAGTGTATACACCAACTCTATCAAATACCGCTTCACCTTATTTTAATAACCTTTCACCAAGAAAAAAAAATAGAAATTATAGAGAAATCTGTCTATATTGTTTAGGTTTTGGAATGCTATGTTCTTCATGGAGCTTATTCTTCATTTTAGGATATCACTTTGATAGAGAAGACCTTTGTGAATATAATAATACATTATTCGAAGGTATATAACGCCTCCTATTATGTAATCTCGTATACATTGTCTCTTCTTCCTGAATAGGTTCTGGACTTTTTATTACAAAAGCTCTTTGTAAATTAACTTCCTTATTGATAACTTCCTTATTGAATCTCTCCCATTGTTTTTCAAAATATTTCGAATTTTCTTTTTTATATGACATTTTAATTTCGTTTAATATTTCTTTTATTAAAATATCAAATTTGATTTAATTTACTTTCATATATAATAAATTATATGATACTTCGTTCTGGACGAATGATAGGGAATGATTCCATTATTATCAATTTTGATGAAGCTTCTAAAAAATGGAGAGAAAATAAAATATACAACGGATTTGGAAAATTTTATTATAAATAAAATATATATATATATAAATGAAACTTAAACAGAATCAATTATTATTATTATTAGCTGTACTTGTTGGATTATTTGTATACCATAACCGTGATAGACTCCTTAGTAAAGAAGGTTTTGAAGGTGGTGATTTTGAAGACGAAGACTTTGAAGACGAAGACTTTGAAGACGAAGACTTTGAAGACGAAGACTTTGAAGACGAAGACTTTGAA
>MDTC01143270.1_pt1 | contig 18048 bp, 15 predicted proteins | sample 811181 | NCBI WGS metagenome assembly MDTC01 (sample SAMN05326644, study PRJNA326480) | marine metagenome | isolation source: seawater | place: Pacific Ocean: North | collected 2011
GAAAATAACTTAGAAAACAATGAACTAGTTAAGAAAGTAGATGCCTCAGGTAGAGCATATTCAACTGGAAAAAGAAAGTCTTCTATAGCTAGAGTATGGATAAAAGCAGGAACTGGTACAATTACTGTAAATGGTAGAAAAGAAGAAATATATTTCTCTTCTAAATCGCATAGACTTCTTTTGAATCAACCACTAGTGTCTACAAATAGAAAAACAGAAATAGACGTTATTTGTACAGTAAAAGGTGGAGGCTTGTCAGGACAAGCTGGTGCTATAAGACATGGTATTTCCAAGGCTCTGGTTAATTTTGAGCCAGATCTTAGAAAAGAGTTGAAAAAAGAAGGTTTTCTTACAAGAGACTCCAGAGTAGTTGAAAGAAAAAAGTATGGAAAAGCCAAAGCTAGAAGAAGTTATCAATTTAGCAAAAGATAAAAACTTATCTCTAAATTTAGAGGAATAATTAGATTACTAATAAATATTCATCAGTAAAAGTTGCAGTAATGGGAGCCTCAGGATATACAGGAGGAGAATTGCTTAGAATGTTATTAAATCATCCTAATATTGAAATACAACAGATTATAGGAAATGATTCTGCTGGTAAAAATATTTCTAATATTTTTTCTAATTTTATTGATACTAATCTTCCTAAAATAAAAACTTTAAGAGATAGTAATCTAGAAAAAGCTGACGTTCTTTTTTCATGTACTCCAAGCGGTGTCTTATCAAAAGTTATTAAAGACTTACCCAAATTATTAAGAGTGATTGACCTTTCAGCAGATTTTAGGTTTAAAGATGCAAATTTGTATAAAAAATATTATGGCTTGCATGAGTCCCCATCTTTCATGAATAAATTTACTTATGGATTATCTGAAATCTTTAGAAATGAAATTAGGGAGAGCAAATTAATATCCTGTCCTGGTTGTTATCCGACATCTGCTCTCCTCCCTCTAATTCCATTATTAGAAAAAAACTTGGTTAAAAATAACGAGATAATAATTGACTCTAAGTCGGGAATAACTGGCGCAGGTAGAAACTTAAAATTTGATTTGCTTTTTTCTGAGAATTTTGGAAACGTTAGGGCATACGGAAATGGGAACCATAGACACAAGCCTGAAATTGAACACATAATAAATCTATTTACTAAAAAAAGGACTTTGATTTTATTTACCCCTCATATAATTCCTGTTAATAGAGGCATACTTAGTTCTATATATATTAAAGGAGATTTTGATAAAGTTTTAGGTCATTTAGATAGTTTCTATAAAGAAGATAGTTTTGTAAAAATTCACTCTGATGGAACTATTCCTAAAATTAGTGACGTGGTTGGCTCAAACCTTTGTAGAATTGGCTTAATGAAAAACCATAACAGCGACTGGCTTACCATCATATCAGTCCTAGATAACTTAGTTAAAGGGGCTTCAGGTCAAGCAATTCAAAATTTCAATATAATTATGAACTATCCAGAAGAGTTAGGACTTGATAATCATTCGTTATCGCCTTAATATATTAACAAATGATAAAATATTCTATTAATTTTATTCTTACTTTTTTTTTACTAATTTCCTTAAACAGTTGTTCAACAATCTATGAAACGATAGATTTGGCTAAAATAGTTGATGAAACGGAGGAACTTTTTTTTGGTAAGAATAAAGATGAAAAAAGCGAGATTTCAAGCGACGATATAATAGAAGAAGACATAGTTTCTAAAGAAGAGATACCTGATATTTCTGATATACCTACCGAATCTCCAGAATTCTCAGACCTTGAAAAAGATTTTTTTGATGGAGAAAAAGATCCTATCTTGGAAAAAGAAGTATCAGTAAAAGATGAATTAAGAAAAGAAAACAATCTCAAAGAGAATAAAGTAATGTCGGTGGAAGATGAAAATATAAAAGTTATTTCACAGATATCTAAAAATATAAGAATGAGAGTAAGACAATTGATATTTAATTCAGATCCACCAACAAAAAATGATGGAAAAAGACTTAATTATGAGACGAAAGATATCAATCAAGAGAGTTTTTTGGAAGAAAACAAAATAGCAGTCTTTTATTTTCCAAACAACTCAGTAATACCAGACTTAAAGGCGCAGTCAGTTATCGAAGAAATAGTAAAGATTTATGGAAATAGTTTGTTAACTCTAGTAGGGCATGCATCCTCTCTAGGGGGTAATAATCCTGATGGAAAAAAAATTAATATGAAAATATCTTTTGCTAGAGCTGAGTCTATAAAAAGCATGCTAGTAAATTCTGGTTTCCTCTCGAACAACATTACCGTATTAGGAAAAGGTGACTTGGATCCAGATCTGGCAAGTGATGGAAGCAGCATTGAAAGTAAAAATAGAAGGGTAGAAGTCTTTTTAGCGTCTGAATAAATATTTTTATGAAAACAAAATTTGAAAGAGTTTCTTTGCTTCCACCTTATGTGTTTTCAGAAATTAACAATATTAAAGCTAAAGAAAGATTAAAAGGTAGAGATATTATCGATATGGGAATGGGAAACCCTGATAGCTCAACACCGAAACATATAGTCAGTAAATTGATTTCTACTATTAAAAATCCTAAAACTCATAGATATTCTATTTCTCGTGGAATAGATGGATTAAGGAAAGCTCAAAGAGAATATTATTTAAGGAGATTTAACGTAAATTTAAATAAAGAAAAAGAAATAGTTGTGACATTGGGATCAAAGGAAGGTTTAGCTAATCTTGCCTCAGCAATTACATCAAAAGGAGACTTGGTGCTCGTGCCTGATCCAAGTTATCCTATACATCCCTATGGTTTCTTGATAGCAGGTGCTAGTGTAAAAAGTCTAAGAATGGATAATCAAGAAAACTTTTTAAATATTTTGTCTAAAAAATTAAAGCTTTACAGAAATAAAGTTAAAGCAATTATCATAAATTATCCAAATAACCCTACTACAAAAGTTGTAACTTTAGATTTTTATAAAGAACTGGTTGATATTTGCTATAAAAACCAAGTTTGGATTTTATCAGATTTAGCATATGCAGAAATTTACTTTGATATTCCTCCTCCTCCATCAATTTTACAGGTTAAAAAAGCTAAGCATATCGCGGTAGAGTTTACAACAATGAGTAAAACTTTTAGTATGCCTGGATGGAGAATAGGGTTTGCGTGTGGTAACAGCACTCTTATTTCAGCTTTATCTAGAATAAAGTCTTACTTAGACTATGGGGCTTTTACTCCTATTCAAGTAGCTGCAACTGCAGCCCTAAATGGACCTCAAGATTGTATAAATGATATAAGAGAAATATATAAAAAAAGAAGAGACGTTTTAGTTTCAAGCTTTAAAAGAGTAGGTTGGCAATTTTTGGCTCCAGACGCTACGATGTTTGCCTGGGCAAAAATACCTCAAAAGTATTATGAAAAGGGTAGCCTCCATTTTTCTAAAATTCTTTTAAAAGATGCTGGTTTAGCAGTCTCTCCTGGAATAGGTTTTGGAAAATATGGAGATAAATATGTAAGAATTAGCCTAGTAGAAAATGAACACAGAATAAGACAGGCAGCGAGAAGTATTAAAAATAATTTAAAGTTGTAACAATAATGAATATAAAAAAAGTTGGAATAGGGTTGGTAGGACTAGGAACTGTGGGGTCTGGATTAGTAGAAATAATACAGAAGAAACATAGTCTTTTTAAAAAAAAGTATAATTTAGATTTATCTATACAAGGAATTTCTGCCAGAAGTAAAACTAAAGTAAGATCTTTTAATACAAATAAGTATGTATGGTTTCAGGATCCTTTAAAAATGATAAATAACTCAAAAATAGATATTATAGTTGAACTTATTGGCGGGAGCGATGGCTTAGCGCTTGAATTGGCAAAACAAAGTCTGAAAAAAGGAAAGTTTTTTGTTACTGCCAACAAAGCATTAATAGCAAAGCATGGTATTAATATGTTTAAGATTTCAAATAGATATAGCTCAAAATTTAGCTTTGAAGCTGCAGTAGGAGGAGGTGTGCCAATAATAAGAGTATTACAAAATAGTATGATAGTAGGAAATACAAAAAATATTTACGGTATTCTGAATGGAACATGCAATTATATATTGACAAAAATGAAAGAAAATAAAATATCTTTCAAAAAAGCTTTAAAAGATGCCCAAAAACTAGGCTTTGCTGAGGCAGATCCACACGATGATATTAGTGGAACTGATACTGCTTATAAGCTGTCTATATTATCTAATTTAGTATTTAATATTAATAGTAAATTTTCAAGCATTTATATAGAAGGAATACAAAGTATTGAAGACATAGATATTAATATGTCTGATCAACTAGGATATAGAATAGTTTTATTAGGTATTGCAAATTTAAAAAATAATAAAGTTATGCAAAGGGTTCATCCATGTATGATACCTAACAATTCAATGCTGGCAAAAGTTAATAATGAACTTAATACAGTAGTTATAGATGATGAATATACCGATAAAATAATGATAGTTGGAAAAGGAGCTGGTAAGTCTCCTACGGCAGCCTCGGTTATTTCAGATATTTTAAATATTTTTGACGAAAAAAAAATAAATGTTTTCTTTTCTAATAGTCAGAAAATTAAAAAGCTGATGCCACAAGTTATTGATAACAGGGAAGGAAGATTTTATATAAGAATGGGAGTACATGACAAACCAGGTGTTCTCGCTGATATCACCCTTTTTTTTAAAAAGAAAAAAATTTCTATTAAAAGCATGTTTCAGCTCGATGATAAAATAAAAAATCTAGTGCCTCTTATATTTGTCACTCATAAAGTTACCGAAAAGAAAATTTGCTCAGTTTTAAAAAAAATGGCTGTTTTAGATATTATCAAAACTAAGATTAATTTAATTAGAATAGAGGAACTGTAGATGAAAAAAAATTTTGAAATTTATGAGAGAAACCTAGCATTAGAGGCAGTCCGGGTTACTGAGGCAGCTGCCCTATCTGCAAGTATGTGGATTGGTATGGGAGATGAAAAAGCTGCAGACGAAGCTGCTGTAAAAGCAATGAGGAATTCATTAAACCAGCTTGACATGAATGGTGAAGTTGTAATAGGCGAAGGTGAAAGAGACAAAGCTCCTATGTTATTCATAGGAGAAAAAGTTGGAAGTAAATTAGGAGGTCCCGAAATAGATATAGCCTTAGATCCATTAGAAGGCACTACAATATGTGCAACTGGTGCACAAAATGCTTTAACCGTAATTGCTTTCGCAAAAAAAGGATGTTTTTTAAATGCTCCGGATGTTTATATGGAAAAAATAGCAGTAGGAGGAAGTTTGCCAAAGGATCTAATTTCATTGGAAGAGAAACCAATTGTAAATATACAAAATTTAGCTAAGGCGAAAAAGAAAGATATTGGAGAGTTAGTAGTCTGCATTCTTAACAGAGAAAGACACAGTGAATTAATAAGAAATTGTAGAGAAGTAGGGGCAAGGATAATGCTTATATCAGACGGCGACGTTTCAGGAGTTATTGCCACATCGGAAGAAGACTCTGGAGTAGATATGTACATAGGAACAGGAGGCTCGCCAGAAGGAGTCTTAGCTGCTGCGGCTCTAAGATGTATAGGAGGACAAATGCAAACAAGGTTAGTGTTTAGAAATGAAGAAGAAATATCTAGGGCGAAAAAAGTAGGGATTAATGATTTAAGAAAGATTTATGATCTTAATGAGCTTGCAAAGGGTGATGTAATGTTTGCAGCTACTGGTGTAACTGACGGTAATATGCTCAAAGGTGTTAAAAATAAAGAAAGGTTTGCTTATACTGAGTCTGTAGTAATGAGATCATCAACTCAAACAGTCAGAAAAATTAAGGCTAAACATAGTTTACACTATAAATTTTAGAACATGCATAACTCTTACTATAAAAATAATACTATTTCCGTTAATGGCTTAAAGTGGATATTAAAAAAAAATCTAGCCAATAACTTTGATGAGATTAAAAAAATTGAAAATATGCCCGAAATTATCAAAGAGATTTTATATAAAAGAGAACTCTTTGATATGGATATCAGAAATTATCTGCGTCCTAGTTTTGATAAACAAAATTTAAACCCATACCGTTTACATGACATGGAAAAAGCAGTAGAGTTTTTTTTTAAAGCAATTATTTATAATGAAAAAATAGGAATTTTAGGTGATTATGATGTTGATGGAGCTACATCATCAGCAATAATATATAATTACCTCACAGAATTGAAATTAGAGAATATTGAAGTTTACATTCCTGATAGAGAAAAAGATGGTTACGGATTAAGCCATAATGCTATAAATTTTTTTAAGAAAAAAAAAGTGAAATTAATTCTTTGTTTAGATTGTGGAACCAATGATGATAAATGTGTTGCAGCAGCCTTAGCAACTGGCATTAAGACCATAATTATTGATCACCATGAGCAGAAGTCAAATAATAGAAGCATTGCATTAATTAATCCAAAAAAAAAAAACGATATAAGTAATCTTAATTACTTGGCTACAGTCGGGCTTGTTTTTTTATTTATTTTGGCATTAGATAAATTTCTTGAAAATAAACGTTTCTTTAATACCAATAAAAGTAAGCCAAATATTAAAAAGTATTTAGATCTTGTAGCTTTAGGAACTATATGTGATATGGTGCCTCTCAAAAATCTTAATAGATTTTTTGTTAAAGAAGGAATTTTAAAAATAAATAAAAAAATTAATTTAGGAATTAAAGTTTTAATAGAAAAATTGAATATTAAGAAGACTTTAGATGCATCTGATCTAGGCTTTTATTTAGGGCCATGCATCAATGCTCCAGGAAGAGTAGGAGAGTCTTCTCTAGGATTTAAAATTCTTACCTCTAAAAATGAAAGCTTTGTAAGAGAAACAGTTGATGCAATGATCCAAAATAATCTTGAAAGAAAAACTTTAGAAAAAATTTCTTGCACTCAAGCAATTAACAAAATTATTTCTAAAAAATTATCAGATGACAATTTAAATACTAAATTTATACTTTTACAAGACACTAGTTGGCATCCAGGAATTATTGGTATTATTGCAAGCAGACTTACTAAAAAATATAATATTCCTAGTATAGTTATAAGTTTAAAGGAAAAAAATGCAAAAGGATCTATCAGAAGTATTAAAGGAATTAATGCTGTAGATATAATAGATTTTTTAAAAAAAAATAATTCTATACTTAACGGGGGTGGCCACAAAATGGCAGGTGGCTTTACAACAGAAAAAAAGTCTTTGAATAATATAAATGCCTCCTTACATGCATTTTTTTCAGATATTTCAATAAATAAGAATAATTTTCTAGAAATTGATGCAATTTTAGATTTACATGTGATAAATCCCAAATTAATTGAAAACATCAAAAACATAGGACCCTTTGGACAAGAAAATGAGGAGCCGCTAGTAGTATTAAATAATTTAAGACCTACTTTTATCAAAAAAGTAGGTAAAACTAAAAAGCACATATTTTGTGTGCTAGAAGATTCGTATGGCGAAAGTATTAATGCAATGGTATTTAATCATGATAGTACAGCTATCGGTAAAGCTATCTATCAAGAGAGACCCATAAATATCGCAGGGAAACTAGAATTATATCTATTAGAAGGCAAAATTAAAACACCTCAGATAATTATAGAAGATATTTTAATTTTATAGCATATTAGAGATATGAGTATAAAAACAGTTGTAATACCGGTTGCAGGAAAGGGAACCAGATTTTTACCTGCCACCAAATCAATACCAAAAGAGATGCTTCCTATTTTAGATAAACCTCTTATTCATTATGCAATAGAAGAAGCAAAATCGGCTGGAATACGCTCATTTATTTTTGTAACTAATCAAAATAATAAATTTCCTAAGCTATATTTATCAAGAAATAAAGATTTAGAAGCTCACCTTTTAGAAAAAAAAAAAATAAATATCTTAAAAAAAATACGTGACATTACTCTTGAAGATAAAAGTATTAAATTGGTCGAACAAAAAAAACCATCTGGATTGGGAGATGCTATTGCAAAAACTAAAAAATTATTAAAAAACCAAGATTTTGCCGTGTTGCTTCCTGATGATTTAATTTTAGGCAGAAATTGTTTGAAAGAATTAATTAATATTTATAATAAAAAAAACTCATCAGTTATAGGAGTAATGAATGTAGCTAAAAGAGAAGTAGATAAATATGGAATAATCAAAGGTGATTTTTTAAAGAGTAAGACTTCCAAAGTTACAGCGTTAGTAGAAAAACCAAAATCAAAAGATGCTCCGTCTAATCTGGCGGTTGTAGGTAGATATGTATTGAAAAATTCTATATTCAAATACCTTACCAAAATTACAAAAGGCGCAGGAAATGAAATTCAGTTAACAGATGCCATATCGCTATCAGCCAAAAATGAAGATGTATTTTCTTATAGATTTTCAGGAAAAAGATATGACTGTGGAAGCAAACTTGGCTACCTGAAAGCTCAAATAGCAGCCTCTCTAACCGACTCAAGTTTAAAAAGAGTTGTCAAAAAAGAAATAGAAATTATTTTGAAAAAGGAAAAGTAATGAAAATATCTGTAATTGGAAGTGGTTATGTTGGTTTAGTAACGGGAACATGCTTCTCTGAATTTGGTTACGAAGTAGTATGTATAGATAAAGATAAAAAGAAAATAGAGCAATTAAAGAAAAACATTATACCTATTTATGAGCCTGGTTTATCAGATCTAATAAAAAAAAATGTTAAATCAAAATATTTATCATTCAGTAACAACTTAAAAAATGTCAAAGGATCAAAAATTATTTTTATAGCTGTAGGAACTCCTACATCTAGAAGAGGAGATGGTGAAGCCGATCTTAAATATGTTTTTGAGGTTTGTAAAAATCTTGCTGGTGAACTTAATAAGAAAGATAAATCAATAATAGTTACAAAATCAACAGTTCCTATTGGTACAGGTAAAAAAATTAAGAGTTTATTTGAAAAATATAGTCCTTCACTCACCTATGGTTTAGATTATAATATAGCATCAAATCCAGAGTTTCTAAGAGAAGGATCAGCAATAGAAGATTTTCTTAGACCAGATAGGGTAGTGTGTGGAGTAGACAATGAGAGTTCACTAAATATTCTAAGAGAGCTTTATAGGCCACTCAATCTAAGGGAAGCTCCAGTTTTATTTACGGATATTGAAAGTGCAGAACTTATAAAATACGCCTCTAATGCATTCTTAGCATTAAAAATTTCATTTATCAATGAAATGTCTGATCTTTGTGAAAAAGTAGGGGGCAATGTACAAATGGTTGCTAAAGGTATGGGATTAGATAATAGAATAGGGTCCAAGTTTTTACATCCGGGACCAGGTTTTGGAGGAAGCTGTTTTCCAAAAGATACAAGAGCTTTACATGCATCCTTTAAAAAAAATAAAGTTAAATCTACTTTAGTTAAATCTGTAATAGATTTTAATGAGCAGAGAAAAATAAATATGTTTAAGAAAGTCACAAATCTCCTTAAAAAACCTTACAAAGATAGAAAAGTAACGTTTTTGGGAGTTACTTTTAAACCAAATACAGACGACCTAAGAGAGTCTCCTAGTTTAACAATAATACCTAGGCTTAAAAAACTTGGTATTAATATTATTGCTCATGATCCTGCTTATAATAAGGCGTTTCATTACGTAAAAGAATTCAAGGGTGTAATTTGGAAAAGAAGTATCTCTGAATCAATAAAAGGTACTGATTTGATTGTTATTCATACGGAGTGGAATGAATATAGAGCAATTAATTTTCGTAATTTGAGGAAATTCCTTACTAACCCTATTCTCTTGGATTTTAGGAATATCTTTAGTAAAACCGAGCTAAATAATATTGGTTACCTTTATTATAATTTAGGAACAAAAGAATATGAAAAAAAAATTTCATAGTAGTATTTTGAGAGCTTATGACATAAGAGGTATAGTAGGTGATACCTTAAATGTTAAAGATGCTTATTATCTAGGATATAAGTTTTCTTGTTTTACTACTAAAAATGGTAAACCTTCTAGAGTGGTAGTTGGTTATGATGGGAGGTTATCTTCAAAATTACTACATAAACATCTTTTAGAAGGTTTAATAAATGCAGGCAGCACTGTTACTTCTATTGGATTATGTCCATCTCCTATACTTTATTATGCTAATAAAATTACAAATTCAGATGGAGCCATAATGATTACAGGTTCACACAATCCTGCAAATTATAATGGTTTTAAAATGCTAGTTAGAGGAAGAAGCTTATATGGAAAGGATATTCATAGATTAGCCAATTTAGAAGAACTAGGATTAAGTAATAAAGGAACTATATCAAGGTATAATATCGAGGACTCTTATCTTTTAGAAATTACAAAAGACCTAAAAGATATAAGCAATAATATTAGAGTCGTGTGGGATGCTGGAAATGGAGCTGCTGGTAATATTTTAAATAAGATGATTAAGTTATTGCCAGGCAAGCACTTCTTAATAAATACTACTGTTGATGGAACATTTCCTTCTCATCCTCCTGATCCTACCGAGGAGAAAAATCTTAAGCAATTGAAAAAAGAAGTCGAAAGAAGGAAAGCTGACATTGGAATAGCGTTTGACGGGGATGGAGATAGAATTGGTATCGTTAGTAATGAGAAAAAGTTTATAAGTGGAGACAAATTATTATTTATATTTGCATCAGACGTTTTAAAAACAAATCCAGGTGCTACGATAATCTCTGATGTAAAGGCAAGTGATGCGATTTTCACTCAAATAAAAAAAATAGGAGGATCGCCCCTTATGTGGAGAACAGGACACTCTTTCATAAAAGAAAAAATGATAGAAACAGGAGCTCTGCTTGCTGGTGAAATGTCTGGCCATATATTTTTCGCAGATAAGTATTATGGTTATGATGATGCTTTATACGCTTCAATTAGACTTTTAAAAATTTTAAAAAATAAGAAAATATTGAATGACCTCCTTAAACCATTTTCAAGTTTAGTCAGTACTGCTGAAATTAAAGTTTTTTGTGAGGACGATGCGAAATTTAAGATCATGAAAAAATGCGAGACTATGATCAAAAAAATGTATTCAAACGTAAATACTATAGATGGTGTTCGTGTTAATACAAACAAGGGTTGGTGGCTTTTAAGAGCTTCTAATACTCAACCAGCTCTAATTGCAAGATGTGAAGCATATAATGTAAAGGACTTACTAAAACTAAAGCAAGAGGTAAAGAATTTATTGGAAGAAAATGGAGTGTCGGTAAAAGACTGTGATATGAATTAGAGTTGCTTATAGTTAAACTTTTTATATATTAATATTATGACTTTAAATAACGAAAATAATACAATTACAAAAGAAAAATCTAAACTAAAGAAGCCAGAGATGTATGCTGTTGTTATGTTAAATGATGATTACACCCCAATGGAGTTTGTAATATATATATTGCAATCAGTATTTAAAAAAAATTATGAAGATGCAAAAAAAATTATGCTACTTATTCACAACGAGGGAAAAGGAATATGCGGAGTATTTCCTCTTGATATAGCTGAAACTAAGGCGAACCAGGTTGTAGAATTTGCTAGAATTAATCAACATCCCCTAGAATGTAAGGTGCAAAGGCAATAGAATGATATCTGAAGAATTAGAAATAAGGATTCAAAAAGCTTTTGAATTAGCTAGATTAAAGAAACACGAGTTTCTTACTCTTGAGCACCTAATGTTAGAACTATGTAAAGACGAAGAAGTCGTCAAGTTATTTTCATTTTATAAAATAGATGTTAAAAAAATTTCTGATGATTTGCAGCATTTTATTGATAAAAAACTAAAAGATATTGTTGTAAAAGATGATTCTAGACCTACACCTTCTGCTTCATTTGAGAGGGTCTTAAAAAGAGCAGCACAGCATGTACAAAGCTCTGGGAAGAGGGAAGTAAAATCTCTTAATATCTTAGTTGCTATGTACTCGGAGAGAGATAACTTTGCAGTTTTCTTTTTAGAAAAACAAAAATTATCTAGATTAAAAGTAGTGTCATACATTAGTCATAGAAAGGAAAACAAGTCAGAAATAGAATTTTCAGTTGTAAGTGACAATGAAGAATCTGAAGAAAAACAAAAAAGTAAAAGTATATTGGAAACTTATTGTATTAATTTGAACAACAAAGCTATGGATAATAAAATTGATCCAATTATAGGAAGGGAAACCGAAATTGAAAGAATTGTACAAATTTTGTGTAGAAGACTTAAAAACAATCCCTTATTTGTAGGAGATCCAGGCGTAGGAAAGACAGCATTAGCAGAGGGTTTAGCAAAAAAAATAATTGAAAAAAAAGTACCTAAAATCCTTTTAAATACAAAAGTATATTCTTTAGAAATGTCTACATTGCTTGCTGGTACAAGGTACAGAGGCGATTTTGAAGAAAGACTTAATAATTTATTGAAGGAACTAACTAGTAATAGAAATAATGTTTTATTTATTGATGAAATACATACGGTAATAGGTGCGGGAGCAACCTCAGGAGGCTCGATAGATGCATCTAATATTCTAAAGCCAGCATTAGCAAATGGAACACTTAGATGTATTGGCTCTACTACATATTCTGAATTTAGAAAATATTTTGAAAAAGATAGTGCATTAGCAAGAAGATTTCAGAAAATTGATATTGAAGAGCCAAGTACTGAAGATGCTATAAAAATTTTAAAAGGCATCAGTCATATTTATGAAAACTACCATAACATTGAATATTCACCAGAAGCTATAGAACAAGCTGTTCACCTCTCTGCAAGGTATTTGAATGAAAGAAAACTACCAGATAAAGCAATAGATATTTTAGATGAAATAGGTGCTGCTCAAAACCTTAAAATAAATAAAAAGAAGATTATTTCTTCTAAAGAAGTAGAAGATACAGTCGCAAAAATTGCTAGAATACCATCTAAGAATATAAATAGAGAAGATAATAAAGTTTTAAAAAATCTTACTAAAAATTTGAAACTTTCAGTATTTGGTCAAGATAAAGCTATAAATGAATTAAGCAGAGTAGTAAGACTCTCTAGGTCAGGATTAAGAGAAAAGGAAAAGACAATAGGGGCCTATTTATTCGCGGGACCAACTGGAGTAGGTAAAACAGAAATCGCTAGAGTTTTAGCTAACGTACTAAATGTAAAACTGTTAAGATTTGACATGTCAGAATATATGGAAAGACATAGTATTTCAAGACTTATTGGCTCTCCCCCAGGTTATGTAGGGTTTGACGAGGGAGGAGCTCTTACAGAGTCTGTAAATAAAAATCCCTACGCAGTATTGTTACTGGATGAAATAGAAAAAGCACATCCAGACATATTTAATATTCTTCTGCAAATCATGGATTATGGAAAATTGACTGATCACAATTCTAGAACAGTAGATTTTAGAAATATCATACTCATCATGACATCCAATGTAGGAGCCACGAGTTTAGATAAAAATAAAATAGGATTTACAGGTAAAAAATCTAATGAAGATAATTTAAATGAGATAAATAAAATGTTTTCCCCAGAATTCAGAAACAGACTTGACTCAATCATAAGTTTTGATTTTTTATCTCCAAGCATTATGTCTAGTATAGTTGAAAAATCTATATCTTATCTTGAAGGGCAACTATCAGAAAAAAATATCTCGATACAATTATCTGAAAATGCAAAAAAATATTTAGCATTTAAAGGATATGATAAAAAATATGGAGCCAGACCACTTCAAAGACTTATACAAAAAGAAATAAAAGAGTGTTTAGCAGAAGAAATACTATTCGGCAAACTTAAAAAAGGTGGTTTAGTAAAAATAGACTCTAAGGATGAAAAAATTATCTTTAGTTTTAGTTAATAATTTTGTACGGAGAATACTCCTCTTTTAATACCTTAATTTGATTTAAAACATTCTTTTTCTCTAATTCGTTATACTTATTAAATATTTTGTGCAATTCTTGATTTAAAATATAGTGAGCGCTATACGTTAAAGTAGGTGCGTATCCTCTTTTAATTTTATGAGGTCCTTGAGCTCCTGCCTCAACCTTGTTTAGTTTCATTGCAATTGCTAATTCTATAGCTTTGTAATAACATAACTCAAAGTGAAGAAATGGAAGTTCTTTTTTAGTACCCCAATATCTACCATACAAATTATTTTTTGATACAAAGTTGAGGGCAGCTGCTATAATTTCAGATTTATATTTGGCGATTATTACAATAAGATTTTCTTTTAAATAATTACTCAAATTTAAAAAAAAATCATTAGTTAAATAGTCATATGACCATTTCTTATCAATTGTTTTAAGGTAAAATATATATAATTCATTCAATATATCTTTAGTTACTTCATCTGCCTTTAATACTTCGACATTTACACCTATTTTTTTTATAGAGTTCCTTTCTTTAATAATAGCCTTTCTTTTTTTGTAAGAAAGGTTATTCAAAAAATCATCAAAGGATGAGTATGATTTGTTAATAAAATGAAATTGTTCTCCAAATCTTACGATAAAATTATTTTTTAAATAAAAGCTTATTTGCTCTTCTTCGATAAAGTTTACATGTAAACTTGATAGTTTCTGATCAGAACAATAATTTATAATATCTTTTATCATTTTTAATTTAAATTTTATATCTACATCATTTTTAATTAATAATCTTTCTCCTGTTATTGGCGTAAAAGGAGACGCTATAACCAACTTTGGATAGTAAGGTAGACTTAATCTTTCAAATATGTTCGCCCAAGAATGATCAAAAACAAATTCACCTTGACTATTTGTCTTCTTGTACGCAGGAACACAAGCGTCCACAGTATCTTTATTGTACCAACTAAAATAGCAAGGATACCATCCTGTTCTGTCCATTAATGATTGACTATCTTCAAGTAATTTTAAAAAATTATAGCTGGTAAATAGGTTCCCGTTATGGTTACAGAGATCCCATTCTTTTCTACTAATAGAACTAATTTGATTAAATATTCTATAATTATTTTTATTATTCAATTTTTTAACAGAAATATTGAGTCTATCTCCACGGCTGCATTTTTAGGCAAAGAATTACAGCTTACTGCAGACCTAGCATGGTTACCGTTCACCTTAAAAATTTTTTTTATAAGATCTGATGCACCATCAGCAACTTCTGGCTGTTCATAAAATTCTTCTACGCTGTTTATAAATACATTTATTTTTATACAGGCTTTTAAATTATTAAGATTTCCTTGCAATGCATTTCTGAGAACAGAAATCGTATTAATTAAACATAGCGCTGCTGCTTCTTTTGCTTCTTCTATACTAATATCTTTTCCAGCTTTCCCTTTATACAACAAAACACCTTTTTTTATTGGAATTTGCCCAGATACATATATCCTCTTATTTTCAATAACAAAAGGAGAATAGTTAGCTACAGGTTTTGACGGCTCAGGAAGAACAATATTTAGTTCCATTAAATTTTTAATTATATTTGTCATTTTAAATAAATTGTTTTAACAAAATTTTTTTATTTTCATACCAACTAGTTGTGTAAAAATCATATTTTTTTTTATACGTGATCAGTTTAGCAAGTTTATCATTTGCTATAAACAAGATTGTTTTAATTTTTGGTTCCCTGGTTTTTACTGAGTATACTTGATAAGGACTATCGTCTATAAACCAGGTTTCATTACCTAGAATATTAAAAATTTTATAACTAGCATCCCCTTTTTCACCAGAATTTGCTAGAAAGGGAAAGTCTAAATTATTTTTTATAAGGGCTTTTTTTCTTAACTCGTAATATTCAAAAGGAATATTAGACAAAACAATAATATTAAAATTCTTTGAAAGAAAATTTAATGTTTTAAATGCGCCTGTTACTAATTTCATTTCATAAGCACAATTTAAAAAAAAATTATTTATAAGTTCTTTCACCTCAATTTCATCTAATGAGTGATTATTATCTTTAAATATATTGCCTGTGAGGGCATAACTCTTCCAATTAAAAAAGAGTTTTTTTTTTTTAAGAAACATTAGGAATTCATTCATAAAATCAAAAATTACTTCATCAGCGTCGCAAATAATTGTTGATTTGTTAGAATCAAGCTTTAATTCTTCTATTGAGGGGTAAGTTTTGATCAAAAATCCTAATTATCTGTATTTATTTAATTTTTCCTTCTTTAAATAGTACATGTTTTCTGGCAATAGGATCATATTTTTTAATTTCCATCTTTTCTGTCATAGTCTTATTATTTTTTTTTGTAACATAAAAAAAACCGGTTTTAGCAGTACTATTTAATCTTATTTTAATAGATGAAGGTTTAGCCATGTTTATTAATACAATATTAAATTAGTTATTGTCAAGAGTTAGCTCTTTTTTTTACTATTAATAATATTTACTATGTCACTAATTGTAATTTTGTCAGAGTCTACCGTTTTTGGTAATCCAAAATTTAAACCTTTATATTTAAAATACAACCCGTATTTTCCCTTATAAATTGATATTTTCTCTTTATCATCTGGATGATTTCCTAAATCCTTAAGAGGCTTCACTGTTCTGTTAGTATTTTTTTTTGGCTTTGATAATATGTCTACAGCTCTATTTATTCCTATGGTTAGAGGATTTTCGTCTTTAGGTATTGAATAAAATGAACCATTATATTTCAAATAGGGGCCATATCTTCCGTTATTGGCTATAATCAAATCACCAGTTTCAGGATGCTTACCTACCTCTCTAGGTAAAGCTAAAAGTTTTTTAGCTAACGATAAGTCTACATCATTAACATCAATATTTTTAGGAATTGATGCTCTTTTTAAATTTTTTTTATCTTCATTATCTGATCCGTATTGAACATAAGGCCCATAAGGTCCTTTTTTAAGAAGAACTTCAATATTGTTATCTTTTCCCAATACTCTATTTTCTATTATGGGATCTTCTATATTTTCATCAGGAAATACCTGACTTCTAATGTAATCACATTCTGGGTAGCTAGTACATGCCACAAAAGGGCCTGATCCATTCTTTCTCATTTTTATAGATAAATTTGATTTTTTACATGGGCAGATATTTCCATGTTTATATGGAAATAAAAACTCCTTCATAGCTTCATTTATATAATCATATACATTAGTATTTGAAAGCTTAAGTGTATCTTCAACACTATTATTAAAATCATACCAAAAGTCATGAAGAACTGACTTCCAATCTTTTTCTCCTTGAGATACTAAGTCTAATTCATCTTCTTTTTTCGCTGTAAAATTATAATCCAAATATTTCTCAAAATAGTTCTCTAAAAAACAAGTAACAATTCTTCCACTGGGTTGAGGAAAGAATCTTTTTGAATTTAGTGATACATATCCCCTTAACTGATTTTTTTTCATGATATTAGCATAAGTAGATGGCCTTCCAATTCCGTATTCTTCAAGTTTTTTAATTAATGAAGCCTCTGAGTATCGAGCAGGTGGTTCAGTAAAGTGTTGATTATTCTTACTCTCTAATTTTTCTATCACTGTGTCTTTATTCAATCTATGAATTTCTTTACCTATCTTTATTACTTTTGAATCTTCATCTTGATAAATTTTCTTATAACCATCAAACTCTAATTCTGATGTTGAAGAGGTTAGAATAATATTATCATTCTCGTTAACTATTTTTACAGAGATAATTTTGCTAACTGATTGACTAGACTGAGTTGATAAAGATCTTCTCCAAATTAAATCGTATAGTCTTTTTAAATCTATTTCCATAGAGCTAGGCAAACTATTAGGTTGTATGAAAGGATCACTAGGTCTTATAGCCTCGTGAGCTTCTTGGGAATTTTTTACTTTATTTTTAAAGGTTCTGACACTGTTATAGACATATTTTTCTCCAAATTCATTTTCAATAACATTTTTAGCTGATTGGATAAATTCATTAGACAAATTTGTGGAGTCTGTTCTCATATAGGTTATTAATCCTTTGTTTTCTCCATTAATATTTACTCCTTCATAGAGCTTTTGTGCTAGAGACATGGTTCTGCTTGGACTAAATCCTAATTTATTACTAGCATCAAGTTGTAAGGTGGAGGTAATAAAGGGAGGAAATGGATTATTTTTTCTAATTTTACTTTCAATATCCTGAATTTTAAAAGAGGAAGCAGATAATCTATTACTTA
>MDTC01034584.1_pt1 | contig 18046 bp, 17 predicted proteins | sample 811181 | NCBI WGS metagenome assembly MDTC01 (sample SAMN05326644, study PRJNA326480) | marine metagenome | isolation source: seawater | place: Pacific Ocean: North | collected 2011
CCCAAGCAGGTAAACTTCAGGTGAACGTGCCCTTGATGCCTTGGGCTTTCTGGATCTAACAGAGGCAAAGCTAGATTGCATATCCCGCTGAAATTCAGGAAATCCTTCTCCCTGAAACACCTTCACCAGGAAATACGCGCCTGGATTAAGAATAGATCTAGCCAAATCTAATGCGAGTTCAGCAAGATACATGCTGCGCGGCTGATCAATCTCCTTCATGCCAGTAATATTGGGGGCCATATCGGAAATTACAAGGTCTATACCATCCTCTCCAACACTATTCAGGATCTGCGCAAGAACTGACTCTCCTGTGAAGTCACCCAAGATAAAATCGACTCCCGCGATCCCATCCATGGGTAGAATGTCCGTCGCGACCACACGCCCCGTTTCTCCCACTAGTTCAGAAGCGACCTGAGACCAACCACCAGGCGCAGCACCCAGATCCACCACTGTCATCCCGGGTCTGATGAGTTGGTCTTTTTCTTGCATTTCTAGCAGCTTGAAACTGGCCCTGGAGCGATAACCATGTTCCTGACTGCGGCGCACATAATCATCTTCAAAATGCTCTTTCAGCCACTGCTTACTACTTTTTGAGCGCACCATCTTTGAGTTCAAAGTCCATTAAAAGTTTGAGGCTTGGGGAGTCGTACTAAAAGTAAGTGTCAGAGCGAGCAGTGAGTTGATAGAATCTTCTCCCCTAAACGAGAATCCGCAAGCTCATGAGTCTGACAAACCCAGAAAAAAAGCGCTTCCGCGCGATTGGCCATAGCCTCAAGCCCGTGGTGATCATTGCACAGAAGGGTCTGACGGAGAACATCGGCGTGGAGATTAATCGAGCGCTGGATTCCCACGAACTTATCAAGCTAAAACTGCAGATTCCAGATCGCGCGGCCAAACAGCAGCTTACTGAAGAGATCTGCAAAAATCACAAGGCTGAAGTAGTGCAAAGCATAGGCCATGTGCTGCTACTGTACCGCGCGGCCAAGCGACTTGACCCCAAGCTCTCCAACCTCGTCAGGAAAAACGACTGAAGGCTCTTGCGCAAAATCAGCTGACAGCCCTCTAGATATGCTTGATGGACTCTATCTCGTACTCCAGATCTCCAGCTGGCGCTTTCACCACAATCTCATCACCTTCATGTTTCCCCATGATTGCCCGAGCAATGGGCGAGATCACTGAGATCATGCCAGCGGGCACATCGGCCTCATCTTCGCCGACAATCCGATAAGTCACTGCCTTCCCCGCATCAAAATTATACAAGGTAACAGTTGTCCCAAATATAACCCTCCCTGTAGGTTCGATCTTGGTGACATCGATAACCTCTGAGTCAGCCAGCTTGCCTTCAATTTCCTTAATGCGCCCTTCACAGAAACTTTGCTGCTCGCGTGCGGCATGATATTCGGCATTCTCTTTGAGATCGCCGTGCTCTCTTGCCTCAGCGATAGCCGCCGAGATCTTAGGCCGAGTAACGCTCTTGAGCTCCGTCAGCTCAGCACGAAGCGATTCTGCGCCGTGCACCGTCATGGGTACCTTGGTAAAAGACATAGTATTAAATCAGCCTTTAAAATTTAAAGAAACAGCAGGGGTATCTCTAAAGTGCGGCATGCAAGTCTTGCAGCGTGTAAACCGACATGTTGTTGCCGAATTCCAGCGCGTCACAAACTGCCAGCGCACCTGCAATGGTCGTAGTGCAAAACACGCCATGTCTTAGGGCAGTCCGCCGGATTGTTGAGGAATCGGCGATCGCTTGCTTGCCTTCCGTTGTGTTGAAAACCACCTGAATTTCATCATTTTTTAGCATATCAACTATATGAGGTCTACCTTCGGCGACTTTATTCACTCCCTTCACAGGCAAACCGGCCTTGGTAATCACTGCCGCTGTACCATGGGTCGCGATCAGTTTATAGCCTAATGCCAGGGCACGCTTTGCCACCTCCACAACATGGGGCTTGTCGCGATCTCTCACACTTATAAAGCAGTTTCCTGAGCCCTCAATGGCCTCACCAGCGCCCATTTGCGCCTTGGCATAAGCCTCGGCGAAAGTTTCGCCCACACCCATCACCTCACCGGTCGATTTCATTTCTGGCCCCAAAATGGGATCAACGCCGGGAAATTTATTGAATGGAAACACAGCTTCTTTCACTGCAAATGTCTTTGGCACCGTTTCTTTGGTGAAACCCTGCTCAGACAGGCTCTTACCGGTCATACAGCGCGCCGCGATCTTGGCCAGCGACGTGCCAATACACTTGGAAACAAAAGGCACAGTCCGCGAAGCACGTGGATTGACTTCAATAATGTAAATCTCACCGTCCTGATAGGCTAGCTGCGTATTCATCAGGCCAATCACACCCAGTTCAAGCGCTAGGGCAGCAATTTGTTCACGAATCTGGTCCTGTACCTCAGCAGGCAAATTGTAAGGTGGTAGGGAGCACGCGGAATCGCCAGAGTGAATGCCCGCCTGTTCAATATGCTGCATGATGGCACCCACCACCACCTGCTCACCATCACTAACCACGTCAACATCAATTTCGATAGCCGAACTCAGAAAATGATCAAGCAACACCGGGCTTTCGTTCGAGACTTTCACCGCATCATGCATGTAACGCTGCAGTTCAGCTTCGTTATACACGATCTCCATGGCCCGACCACCCAGCACATAGGAAGGCCTTACAACAAGTGGATAGTCAATGTATTTGGCCTGCTCAAGTGCCTCGTCAACAGAGCGCACAGTGCAGTTTGGCGGCTGTTTAAGGTTGAGTTTCTCGATCAAATGCTGAAAGCGCTCCCGGTCTTCAGCGCGATCAATGGCATCGGGGCTGGTTCCAATCACGGGCACGCCTGCCGCTTCCAAGTCCTTGACCAGGTTTAAGGGAGTTTGACCGCCGAACTGAACGATCACGCCAACTGGATTTTCCAGCTTGACAACTTCAATGACATCTTCAAATGTTAACGGCTCGAAGTACAAGCGGTCGGAGATATTAAAATCAGTGGACACCGTCTCAGGATTACAATTCACCATGATGGTCTCGTAACCATCCTCGCGCATAGCGAGCGCCGCATGCACGCAGCAGTAGTCAAATTCTATACCCTGTCCCACACGGTTTGGCCCGCCGCCCAGAACCATGATTTTTTCACGCTTACTCGGCTCAGCCTCGCACTCTTCTTCGTAGGTCGAATACATGTAGGCAGTAGTGGAAACAAATTCGGCTGCACAAGTATCAACCCTCTTGTAGACCGGGCGCACATTTAACCCGTGCCTGACTTGCTGCACCTCTGCCTCGGGAACGTTGAGCAATTGTGCCATACGCTGGTCGGAGAAACCTTTGCGCTTTAGAGTTAGCATGGCTTTGGCATCAATATCCGATAGCTTTTGTACCGAGAGCTGTTCTTCCGACTTGATGATGTCTTCAATCTGGATCAAGAACCAAGGGTCAATACCGCTTTGTTGATAAACTGAGTCTACTGACCAGCCCAGTCGGAAAGCGTCGGCAACAAACCAGATACGCTGTGCACCTGGTTCAGTGAGTTCGCGAGTGAGCACAGCCTTGGCATTGCTGAGGTCCGCCTCGAGAACCGGATCGAAACCAGACATCCCAACTTCCAGGCCACGCAAGGCTTTCTGCAACGATTCTTGAAACGTGCGCCCGATTGCCATTACTTCACCTACTGACTTCATCTGGGTGGTAATGCGGTCATCGGCTTCCGGAAATTTTTCAAAGGTGAACCTGGGAAGCTTGGTGACCACATAGTCGATCGCAGGTTCAAACGAAGCGGGGGTAACGCCCCCTGTTATCTCATTGCGCAATTCATCCAGGGAAAAGCCGATCGCCAGCTTCGCGGCAACTCGGGCGATCGGGAAACCGGTGGCTTTGGATGCCAGCGCTGAGCTTCGAGAAACCCTCGGATTCATCTCAATAACTACCAGACGTCCGTTTTTAGGGTTGACTCCAAATTGCACGTTGGACCCACCAGTTTCGACGCCTATCTCCCGCAACACCGCGATCGAGGCATTGCGCATGATCTGGTATTCCTTGTCAGTCAGGGTCTGCGCGGGCGCCACGGTAATAGAGTCGCCGGTGTGCACACCCATTGCGTCGAAATTTTCGATGGTACAGACAATGATGCAGTTATCATTCTTGTCCCGCACCACTTCCATTTCATACTCTTTCCAACCAATCAGTGATTCATCAATCAGCAATTCGTTGGTCGGTGAGAGCTCAAGGCCACGGGCACAAATTTCCTCAAACTCCTCCCGGTTGTAGGCAATGCCACCACCGCTGCCACCCATGGTAAATGAGGGGCGGATAATGCAGGGAAAACCAATCGATTCCAGCCCGGTGAAGGCGTCCTCTATACTGCGCGCCATATAGTGGCGCGGGGTTTCCAGTCCTATTGCCACCATGGCATCATCGAACAGTTCCCGGTCCTCCGCCTTGTCGATGGCCTCGGATTTGGCACCAATCAGTTCCACGCCATATTTCTCGAGCACCCCCATGCGGTTTAGATCCAGGGCACAGTTCAACGCGGTTTGACCTCCCATGGTGGGAAGAATGGCATCGGGTCGTTCCTTGGCAATGATTTTTTCCACGATCTGCCACTTCACCGGCTCTATATAGGTGGCATCAGCCATCGAAGGATCAGTCATAATGGTGGCAGGATTCGAGTTCACGAGGATTACCCGGAAGCCCTCCTCACGAAGTGCCTGACAGGCCTGCGCTCCTGAGTAGTCAAATTCACATGCCTGACCAATCACTATGGGTCCGGCACCCAATATCAGAACGCTGTTGATATCAGTTCTTCGGGGCATCTCAGCGAGTTTCCTTGTCTAGTGGTTGATTACCGAGGGGCGCATCCATCAGCTCAATAAAATGGTCAAACAACGGAGCCACATCATGTGGGCCGGGACTGGCCTCCGGGTGCCCCTGAAAACCGAAGGCCGGCTTGTCAATGCGCTCAATGCCTTGCAAAGAGCCATCGAAAAGCGACTTGTGTGTCGCGCGCAAATTGGCGGGCAGAGTCTGTTCATCGACGGCGAAGCCATGATTCTGACTGGTTATCATTACCGTACCGTCGCCCAGGTTCTGTACCGGATGGTTTGCACCGTGATGACCCAGGCGCATCTTGATGGTATTCGCACCGCAGGCCAATGCCAGCAGTTGGCAGCCAAGACATATCCCGAACAAGGGCAAGTCCGCTTCCAGAAATTCCTTGATTGCCGAAATGGCGTAGTCGCAGGGCTCCGGGTCACCGGGGCCGTTAGACAGAAACACCCCACTAGGATTCATGGCCATAACTTCACTAGCTGGCGTCTGCGCTGGCACCACCATGACCTCACAACCTCTTTCCAACAGCATTCGCAGGATGTTTAGCTTCACGCCGAAATCGTAGGCCACCACTCGATGCCGGAATTCATCACTGGCACCGTAGCTCTGCCCTAAAGCCCACTCGCCTTCTTTCCAGGTATAGCGCTCGCTGGAAGACACCACTTTGGCCAGATCCATTCCTTCGAGACCGGGAAATTCCCGAGCCAGGGCAACCGCACCTTCTTCTCCAATTGCAGCAAGCTCCTTGCCGGTAACTATGGCTCCATTCATCGGACCTTTATCCCGCAGCAACCGTGTAAGACGCCGGGTATCTATCTCAGCAATGGCAACGATGTTGCGCAGCCTGAGAAACTCGCCCAGGGTTTGCTCCATACGCCAGTTACTGGCCAACATGGGAAGATCACGGATCACCAGACCTGACGCCCAGACCGCCCCTGACTCGTTGTCTTCGCCATTGGTTCCGGTATTGCCTATATGCGGATAAGTGAGCGTGACAATCTGCTGAGCATAGGAAGGATCGGTGAGAATTTCCTGGTAGCCGGTCATGGAGGTATTGAATACCACCTCGCCGCTGGCTTGGCCTGCAGCACCGATGGCGATGCCGCTAAATAGACTGCCGTCTTCCAACGCCAGAATCGCTTCTTGAGTCACTTGTTTTCCTCTTCAGTTAACCTTGGCTGCTGTTTTCTCTAGGCGAAAAAAAGCGGAGAGAGGGAATCCTCACTCCGCTTCTTACAAAATTCGTCTTTTTTCTTGAGATTCAGCAGTTGTCATACTGAGTGGTGATTCTATAGAAGCTCAGCGGTTGGTGTCCATCGGCAATGTGGGAATTTCTGTAATTGATTGCATTTTGATCGGCGTCGGTGCCCAGAACCGACTCACTGACTGACTTATCCACAGCCAAGACCTGCACCAGCGTCAAATATTGGAAGGACAGAAGCCGCTTTTTGCATCGAGATCATCCAGGAGGCTGCTAGAAACCCTAGAACGCAGCCGGGGAGTAACTTCAGTCCACCAGCCCTAGGACATCCATCATCGAATAAACGCCAGCTGGCTTGCCTGCAAGCCACCGGGCCGCGCGCACCGCACCGCGCGCAAAGGTCATGCGACTAGTGGCCTTGTGGGTAATTTCTACGCGTTCGCCCAGCGCCGCAAACATCACGGTATGATCACCTACAATGTCGCCACCGCGGATTGTGGTAAAACCAATGGTGTTACTGTCTCTTGCATAACCAACGCCCTCACGACCGTAAACCGCCACATCATCCAGATTCCGCCCCAGGGTCTCAGCGATTACCTCCCCCATCTTGACGGCGGTTCCGGAAGGCGCATCTTTTTTGAAGCGGTGATGCGCCTCTGTAATTTCGATGTCTGCGTCATCGCCCAACACTGCGGCTGCTTTGGCAAGCAAATCGAAACAGAGATTGACCCCCACACTCATATTCGGCGCAAATACGATAGCCAAGTCAGTAGCGGTTTTGATCTCTGCTCTTTCACCGGCGTTAAAGCCAGTAGTCCCAAGAACCAAGGCTTTACCATGCTCGCGGCATAGTTGCAGATGCCCCAAGCTCGCTTTAGGGGAAGTAAAATCGATAAGCATGTCGAAGTCGTTGACCACGGCACTAAGATCAGCGACAGCCGTCACCCCTAGGGCTTGCCCCAATGCTACGATGCCTATGTCACTACCCAGCGAGTTGTCATCTGCCAATACCGAGGCTGCGGTTAACTGCATCTCTGGTTCTAGCGCCCTTACGGCCTCTACCAAGGTCTGCCCCATGCGACCGGCGACACCTGCTATAGCTACTCTGATCATGCGTCGATTCCCCAATGCGAGGGGCAAGTATACTAGGGGAACCAGTCTTAGCGAAGGCAGCAAATCGGTCGAATAGTTTCACAAAGCCATAATTCCCTCTCTTTTGAGAATTGCTGCAGCCAAGACACCAGACTAATCCGACTGCTTGCTCGGACCGCCAGGGCCGACAACTTCAAGCAGAGCGCCAAATTAGGCACACTTTTTGGCCGAACAAACAGCGGCTCTCCGCATCCCACCGTGATGTCGATTCCACTGCCCCAGCTGCCTGTTTCAGAGGTAATGCAACGCACTCAGGATTTTTCGAGAAGAAATATGATTCCCCAGTATCACGGGTTAGTACCAAGCAGCAGCGCTAGGAATCGCTGGTGGCAGCATGGAGTAGGTGATTTAAGCACCCACTCCTGGCAGTAGGATCAGGCTCCGATTAGAACTGCTCGGCGTTCATCGCCATCATAGTCTTCGAGCCGGCTTCAATTTCCTCTGCCAGCGCTTTACCGTGAGGCAACATCCGCGCGAAGAAAAAATCAGCAGTCTTCACCAGACCATTCAGGTGGGCTGCGTCGCCTTGCCCAGATTCCAGCTTCTCGAAGGCAGTAAACAACATGCGCTGCCACATGAAGCAATACAACGTGAGCCCTAGCAGCTCCATATAGGCATAGGACGCGGCACCTATTTCCTCTGGGTTGTCCCCAGCCTTGGCAATTACCTGCTGGGTTACATCAGCAATTAATTCTTTGCTGGCGGCAAGATGAGGCAGGTATTTTTGCATCGCTGCGCTGCTCTGCGCTGAGGCAATGAATTCATCAAACTCCTGCAGTAATACGCAAAGTAATTCGCCATTGCTCCTAACAGTCTTGCGCCCCATGAGATCCAGAGCCTGAATTCCGTTGGCACCTTCATAAATCTGCGCTATGCGGGCGTCACGAACATTCTGCTCGAGTCCCCACTCAGCCACATAGCCATGACCACCAAGCACCTGTTGGCCAATCACACAAACGTCAAAGCCACGATCTGAGCAATAGGCTTTTTGTACTGGAATCAGCAATGCAACGAGCTTGTCTGCTTTTCCACGCTCATCCAAATCAGGATGGAAGCGCGACACATCCAGCTGCAGGGCGGCATACATAGACAACGCCCGACCGGCCATAATGTTCGCGCGCATAGTAAGCAGCATGCGGCGGACATCAGGATGCACGATGATAGGGTCGGCTAAACTGTCAGGCTGAACTGGACCAGATGGCGAACGACCCTGAATTCTTCCCTTGGCGTACTCTGAAGCAATTTGATAAGAGCTTTCAGCCAGGCCATTGCCCTGCAATCCCATCGACAAACGCTCATAGTTCATCATCGTGAACATATTGGACAAACCGTTATTGAGCTCACCGACCAGCCATCCCTGGGCGTCGTCAAAATTCATGACGCAGGTGGCCGAGCCTTTAATGCCCATCTTGTTTTCGATAGAGCCGCATTTCACGTTATTGGTCTCGCCGGTCAGATTGCCGCCAGCGCCTACCTTATTTTTCGGCACCAGAAACAGAGAGATACCTTTTGGGCCAGCGGGTGCGTCTGGAAGCTTGCCCAGCACAAGGTGGATGATATTTTCAGTCAAGTCATGCTCGCCGGCAGTGATGAATATTTTGGTGCCAGTCAGGCTGTAGCTGCCATCACCATTTTCCACTGCCCTCGTCCTGATCATGCCGAGATCGGTGCCCGCATGGGGCTCGGTGAGACACATAGTGCCGGACCACTCTCCCGCATACATTTTTGGTAGATAACGCTCCTTCAATTCCGCGCTGGCATGCTCACTAATGGTCAGGGTCGCACCAGTATTTAGAATCGTGTACAGCGCGAAAGATGAATTGGCGCCGAAGAGCATTTCTTCGATTTGGGCGGATAGCAGTTTGGGCATACCTTGCCCACCGAAATCGACATGCCCTGTGAGACTAGCCCAGCCGCCTTCAGCATAGGCATTGTATGCATCCTTAAAACCAGTAGGCGTAGTGACAAGCCCTTCATTCCACTGGCAAGCCTGCTGGTCTCCACTCTGATTGATGGGTGAAAGCAAGTGCTCCGAAATCTTGCCCGCCTCGTCGAGGATAGCAGAAACCAGATCGGCACTAACTTCTTCAGTGCCTGGCATGGCTGCGAAAACTGCGTCGGCTTTGAATACCTCGGTTAACAGAAAATGCATATCTGTCAGAGGCGCGCGATAGGCCGTCATGATAAATCCCCTTAATGAGACCAGTGCTGCTGCATTCCTATGCGGCCGCGCGTGGCCCTGTGTCAAAAGCAAAGCGCAATTATAAATTAACCGCTATCAAGCGCCAGCGTATCGGCTCCTGATTTTCCTGATTTTTTGGCAATACCATGTCAAGCTTCTCCGCTGATACGGGCTCACTGCTCACAATCCAAACCCAAACCAGCAAAGCTGCTAAGCAAACTACTGCGTCTTATCCCCCTGCGATGTGCTATCTGTGAATTGGAATCTTGCACCGGCATCGGTATTTGCAAGATCTGTAGCGCCGAGCTGCCATGGATCGAATCAGCCTGTTACCAGCACGGCCTGCCGCTTTCCGACCGGTTGCTTTTGGGTGGCCGATGCCGGCGCTGCATTATTAAGCGCCCTGAATTCGATCCCTGTCAGGCCTTGTTCCACTATAAACCGCCTTTGGACCGGCTCATCATCCAGCACAAGTTTCGGCGCAGACTGGACACAGGCGCTTCCCTTTGGGGGCTGTTGGCCGAGCAGTTTAAGCACTGTTCTGAGGCTCGAGCCGCAGGAGAGAAGCCCGAGTTGTTGCTTGCGGTTCCTCTGCATCGCAAACGCATGAATCGAAGATGATTCAATTAGGCCTGGGAACTCACCCAGGCTGTGTCAGAATCCAGCGGGATTCCCTCTTGCAACAGCATGGTTGAACGAGTTCATAACACCACACCGCAAACAGAATTAGCCGACGCTAGGGCGCGCCGCAAAAACCTCAAGGCAGCATTGGCAATCCAAGATTCAAAAGCCACTAAAAATGTGCGCTGCGTCACGATTATCGATGAAGTCGTCACCACCGCCGCAACTGTTAGCGCCATGGCTGCCTGCCTCAAACAGCACGGAATTCGGCGGGTTGACCTGTATTGAGTCGCCAGACGCCAATATCCGTTTGTGATCGAAGCAAAACCTGTCGAATTTGGCAGGATGTGAACTCCAGCACAGATCAATTTCTTATCGCGGCTAAACTGATTCCCATTATTCTCGTTATTTACGAGTTGGTTTCCACCCTCGGGACCAGCATGTTTAACGAGCAGACCTTTGATCCCGAATCTTTCGGGTTTTTTTGGCTGTGCGTAAGCGAAGCAAACCCGTTGCCTGGGCCCGTTAAAGCACCAGGATTTTCTAGAGGCCAACGAAAAAAGGCACCACCTGGTACCTTTTTATATTCTTACTGAGTATTCCGATTAAGAAGATGGGCTCAGTAAACCCGCTCTCAGCCTAGAACTGATACTTGATTGATCCATAGGCGATACGCCCATTCTGATCAAGAATACGCGTTGAGGAATTCAAAATCTGCGCAGTCTTCTCGTCGAAAATATTTCTAATCCCGAAAGAAATAATGGCCCGATTATTGGAGCTGGTTTCAACACTGTAGCCATACTGGAGATCAACGGTGGTTATGTCATCTATCAGCGCATTGATTTCTTCCAGATCGAGTTCGCTGACGTCTTTGAATGAATCAAAGTAATTGGTGATCGCCTTTGCCGAATGATTTCCCAGTTGCCACGTCAACATCAAACTGCTTTGAAACTCAGGGCTAATTACTCTGTCATCCAGAGTCGCGGCTTCAGTATCGAGCAACTCCAGGAGAGAGCCGTTATTCTCAAAGCTCTGCACGTAGGTCGCCTTGGTGCTAAGAGTGAATTGCCCAAAACGGCTCGTATCCCAGACATAGGAAGCGCCAAGATCGAAGCCATTGGATTGCAATTGGGTGCCGATAAGCGGGTTCTGAATGTTGAATTCGTTGATAGCAGAATCTTCAATGAACAATTCTGGCAACGCAGATTGAGCGGCGGTGTTAACGGTAACCGCCGGTGCATCGGCGATTTCTTGAAGCCACGCATCAGCCTGTAAATTAAGACCTTCGATAGGAGTAATTTTAACCCCAAGGTTGAAGTTCAATGCCTCTTCCACCATCGCCCCCTCAAAATCTTGCGCCTCGGCATCGCGAGCCACATCGATAATGGGGGTTGTTTTACTGAGGATCGAAGATGGCGCTACGCGAAAGCTATGACGCTCAGCTTGTGGCTCCGTGTCTTGAGCCGAAACATAGGTTGCACACAGACCCGCACCTATGCCTAGCAAGAGGGATGACGTAAGCTTGAGAACTGTCTGTTTCATTTGCCGCGTAGTGCCTGATTATTCGTTGAAGCTGACTGATTATATTGTGCTTTGATGCATGCGGTTCTTGTTTAGGTTTTTTGCTGATCTATTTATTCGCGCTATTCACAATCTCTTGTTATCGGTGGTCAAATCGCTATTCAATCTGCAGTTTAATGCTTATTGGCGCTGTTTACTTTAGCTACTGGTTTTCGCTTTCTTACCTGACTCAAGATTCATTGATCTGGCTCTGGATTTCTACTGAAACCTGACCTTTATTTTGCCTGGAGCCCTCCAAACGCGCGCACCCAGTCTTTAGAAAGGTTACCACCTCAGGTCGATTTTTCACATTACTTTCTGTGAGCATTTGTTGCAAAATGAGGGCTACCTCATCAGGATTCGGGCCTGATACTGAAGGAGTAATATTCTTCTTATTTTTCATATATATAGCTTTCTAATATTCGCAGCCGCGGATCGCTTGGAAGCAGGGCCAGGAGCTGTTCTGCAGACTCCGCAAAGCCTGGAATGGTGAAATCAGGGTCAACCTCCACCAGAGGCGTCAGAACGAAGGCCCGCAGATGCGCCCGCGGGTGGGGCAACTCAAGCTCCGCCCCGTGAACGCGGACCAGGCCGAAACTAATCAGGTCAAGGTCGAGGGTCCGAGCGGTGTTGGGCTGCTGCGGTCGCTCTCTGCCGTATTTTTGTTCGATAGCTTGCAGCACCCCCAAAAAATCCGCTGGGTTCAGAGATTGAGACACATCCATCTTGACCACCGCGTTGATAAAGGTCGGGGCATCTGGCGGGCAGTCCACGGGAGAGGTTTCGTACAAAGATGACGCCTGACAGTAGGTCAAGCTCAGCATGCGAAGTTCCTCGATAGCCCTGGCAACAGTCTCCTCTGAGGTACCCTGTGCAGACGCCAAATTGCTGCCAATGCTGATACAGACTTCCATCACTTAGCTTGCCGTCAAGATTCAGCGGAAAACTCACGAACGGCGTCAACGAACACCGAAACATGCTTTGGATCAACACCTGGCGTAATACCGTGCCCAAGATTAAACACATGTCCAGACCCGGCGCCAAATGCCTTGAGAATTCGCTTCACCTCGTTCCGGATCACCTTTGGCTCTGCATATAGGATGGAAGGATCCATATTGCCCTGCAGCGCCACCTTTTCGCCGACCCTCGCGCGCGCTTCGTCTATGCCGATAGTCCAGTCAAGCCCAACTCCGTGGCAGCCGCTATCCGCAATAGCCTCCAGCCACTGGCCACCGTTTTTCGTAAACAATATTACCGGCACCGGAGACCCGTCAGACTCTTTGATTAAGCTTTGCACGATTTTGCGCATGTAGTTCAGGGAGAAATCCCGGTAGGCGCTAGGCGTCAGAATGCCGCCCCAAGTATCAAATATCTGAACAGCCTGGGCGCCCGCCTCAATTTGGGCATTGAGATACTCGATGACTGCGTCGGCTAGGCGCTGCAGCAGCATGTGCATTGCTTCTGGGTGGTTATAGAGGAATTGCTTCGCAGTGCGGAAGTCTTTGCTCCCCCCACCTTCTATCATGTATGTCGCGAGTGTCCATGGACTGCCGGAGAAACCTATCAGGGGTACACGACCCGCCAGCTCCTGGCGAATGCGCGCGACCGCGGCATAGACATAGGCTAACTCTTCCTTGATGGAAACATCAGGCAACGCCTCTACATCAGCGGGGCTTCGTATAACTCTCTTGAATCGAGGCCCTTCGCCTTCCTCAAAGTAGAGCCCTTGTCCAAAGGCATCGGGAATGGTCAGGATATCTGAAAACAGGATAGCCGCATCGAAATCGTAACGCCGCAGGGGTTGAATGGTGACCTCACAGGCAAGTTCCGGGTTCTGGCAAAGGTCCATAAAACTGCCCGCCTGCTTGCGTGTCGCGCGATATTCCGGCAAATAGCGACCTGCCTGGCGCATCATCCATACTGGTGTGCGATCCACTGGCTGTTTGAGAAGAGCACGAAGAAAACGATCGTTCTTGGGTGGCACGGGAAACCCTTGTTTTAACAAAGCTCGGCGATTTTACACGAGCTGCTTTCAGACACAAATTGATGTCTGCTGCGAACTCGCTACGCATCCGCTTAGTTGAGGGCCTGAAGAGTTCTTACAGGAAGATTTAATGCCCGCTGCCGCCCGCACCCAGAGCTTCAGTTCCCTTACGCCTGCCGGCAGTTTGGCAATTTCTGCATCGGCTTGCGAGCGACTGGCGAAGGCACCGGCCATCATCACAAACCAGGGCTTATCCTGATAGTGGGTCTCAAAATAGCCACTTTGAAAGTGGCAAATCTGCACTTGCCAGAAACTTGATCACACTGTCTACCGGGCGCGAACCCATCAATTGAATCGTGTAATTGCCATCATTCAATCCCACTCCCATCGTTTCCGCGTCAGGCAAGGGTTCGCTTACAGAAGCATTAAAGACGGGGATTCTTGGCTCACCATGGGCTGTTTGCAAGGCCCTCTTATGGGGATTTTTAGAGGGCTGCCCGATTTCTTCGCCCTCTACCGCCTGTGTTAGTAAGTGCTCGCTGACTCTTGTTTCGGTCTGGAATTCTGGCTGCCGATCTATTTGTTTGCCAAGCAGGGCCGCAGTATCAGGAATTGGCGTAATGGCTGCGCCAGGACCGGGGCTTGTCGAGGCGGCAATGATTTGATTAGCGAAGGCCGGACTTACGCCTGCTGCGATCTGCTGACGCTCGGGATAGGCGGAGCTCGCTACTTGGTCTTGGGAATTGTCCTCAAATGCGGCCAGCCCGGGCTCTGGACCGGTTAACCATATCGGCAGCACGACCACAAATAGCGCCCCTGCCGCCTGCCAATAGCTACTACTGAACAGCAGGGCTAAGCTTACTGGCATTGCGCGCAAATCTTCCTGTAATTCGTTCTCTAGAAGATCAGCATTCGCCGAGGTCATCGCTCCGGGAATGCCGTTTGCCTCATTGCAAATTGCGCCTAGGCGACCCGTTGCAATTGGCAAGGTGCCCTGGTGACCGACACCCGCCAATCGGTGCTACACATACTCACAGGTATCCTCTGCACTAAACGGCTTCAACTTAAACTGTTCAATCTTGCCAAGAACATTGGCGTTGATTGTGTTTTCTAACATACCCACCAAATGATTTTCACCGAGCAGGCAGATACGCAAAGCGCTGGGCGATAGGCGCTGCTTCAATGCGACAATCAATTCAAACACGCCACTGGCCAGCTCATGGGCATCGCCTATGGCCAGCACCAGCGTTCTACCTTCAATTATCTGTTGCCCCGCGAAACGCACCAGATCCTCGCGAATTACGGCTGGCTGCGGCGAAGAAGCGCCAACTGGAAGCTGTTCCAGCAGTGCCTCAAAAAACTGGACCTTATTCATGAAGAGGCTGGCAGGCACGAAAATCGCGAGCGCCTACTCAGCAAAGCTCTTGAGTAGTTGGTGCACCAACAAAATCTTGCCGCTACCGAGTGGACCGGTGACAACTTAAGCACCCTCACGGTAATGAATATGGCGCGCCAGCGCACCCAAGATCTCTTTACGCCCGGCACCAGCGTAAAAGCTCTTGGACTTGGTCGCGTGTTGAAATGGATCCGCTTTGAGACTCAATATTTGGTGAAAATTTCTCATCGCTTACAGTTCATTTTGCTTTTCGTTCGTCGCTCAGCGCGACGAGGGCGCTTAATCTTGCCCTTGATTGCCAGCAGTCGGCAGCCAGCAGTTGCACAGTACTGAAATTCAGCTCCATACTTTAACGACAACACAAGTTTACGCCAGCTTCCAGGGTTGCCTGCAAAACAGACTGATCAACCTCACCGGTGACTTCAGCTTCACCTAGCGCCCTCAGTAAGACAAAACGAATTCGCCCCTGTTCTGCTTTCTTGTCCGCCGCCATAAACTGCATATAGTCGTCAACAGTTATATCGGCTGGCGGTATGACCGTCATACCGTAATTAGCCTCAAGTACATCTCTTACCCGTCCCGCAGCTGAGGCATTTAACCAGCCAATACGATGCGACAGGTCCGCAGCCATCACCATCCCCATGGCTACGGTTTCACCATGAAGCAGCTTGCCATAACCGGTGGCAGTTTCGATGGCATGTCCGAATGTATGACCAAGGTTCAGCAGGGCGCGAATTCCCGATTCCCGCTCGTCCTTGGCAACGATTGCAGCCTTGGATTCACAGCACACCCTGATGACTTCCGTGAGCAAGTCGTCTTGCAAAGCCAGAATCCCTTTTGCCTGCTCGGCGAGCCACTCAAAGAACTCAGGCTTGTTGATCAATCCGTATTTTATAACCTCTGCCAGACCGGCTCTGACTTCGCGCTTTGGCAATGTCTGCAGCACTTCGGTGTCAACCAGTACACAGCGCGGCTGATAAAACGCCCCGATCATGTTTTTACCCTGAGGGTGATTCACCCCGGTTTTTCCGCCTACTGAAGAGTCCACCTGTGCCAGCAGTGTGGTTGGAATCTGTATGAAATTGATGCCGCGTTGGAAGGTAGCCGCGGCAAATCCTGTTATGTCTCCGACAACCCCTCCACCCAGCGCAACCAAGGTAGTTTGACGGTCGGCTTTTGCAGCGAGCAGCCAGTCATAGATGCTGGCAACCGTCGCCAGCGTTTTATGCTGCTCGCCATCGGGAAGAATCATCTCGCCGGCGTAGTGCTCGCCCAGCAGTAGCTTTGCTGACTCAAGATATAGCGGCGCCACCACTTCATTCGTGACAATTACCGCCCTGCCCTTGCCGAGGTAAGGTTGCAACACCTGCTCATCGCGCAGTAACCCCGGCCCGACAAAAATTGGGTAACTGCGCTCCCCGAGATCGACATTAATATGCTCCACGCTTAATATATTTCCATTAGTATTTGTTCTAGTCTGAGGCTCAATGGTAACTAGCCCCCATCTGAGCCCATTCCTTCGGCAGAAGACTCGTCAGCTTGGAGCATGCGAATTTGCCGCATAATTTCTGCGCTCACGCTGCGCGGATTTCTTCGATTTGTGTCGACCATGATATGGGCAACTTCAAGATAGAGTGGTTCGCGCTGTGCCATCAATTTTATGATGGTTTCCTCAGGGTTTTCAGTGCGTAGGAGCGGCCGATTCTTATCCCGCGAGGTGCGTTCGACCTGTTGCTTGATACTGGCACGCAAGTAGACAACCAGGCCCCGTTTCTTCAGCCGCTTGCGGGTTTTCTTGGAAAGAATCGCGCCACCGCCGGTTGCGAGCACGAGTTGCTTGCGCTTGCTCAGCATGTCGATCATCCGAAGTTCCCGCTCGCGAAACCCCTGCTCTCCCTCGACGTCAAAAATCCATGGAATATCTGCACCGGTTGATGCTTCGATTTCCTTGTCAGAGTCAAAAAATTCCAACTGCATCTGATCTGCGAGGGCGCGACCGATAGTGGTTTTACCTACTCCCATAGGCCCCACCAAGAAAACGTTACCCGTATAATTCATATAGTCTGTAGTCGCAGCCAAATTAATGGCTGCCGCCTAGCTTCCGTGTACGATTGCGGCTGACTACTGCGTAGTTCAGCGTTAGGAAGTTCGCCTACGGACTAGACATTAAACTGGCCCGAGGCAGAGATTAGCGTATAGCAATATCCGCTGTGATCTTCAGTGTGATGAAGAGTAGCAGTTCAGTGCGCCTGCTCGATAGTCTTCGTAATTACCGCGGATCCAGCCACAGCAGCATTTTTTCTGAGAGGGTTTCAGGATGCTAACTGCGGCACCAATACATTCTCCCACCGCATCGATGTCCCTGATATTCCTCTCAACCACCGAATTAGCCGGAAAAGGCCGAATCACATGCTTGTCGAGGCGATAGGAATTATCCGCAGCGCTAAGCTGCAGGGTTTTTACCGAGGTCGAGCTAATGCCTACCCCCAGTAAGGTACTGTTTTTTAGCTAAAATTAGCAAGAGCAGTATTGTTTCCTAATTTTTCCAGCACATCAGATTCTTAGTCGACGTCGGCAAATAACTCGACCGGCTTGCCCTCATTTCAAAGCCAAACAAGTGCCAAGTCAACTAATTATAGCCGAATTGACCTTTGCATAGTCTATGAGAATAGCTAATAAATACAGGAGGTTAGCCCGTCTTATTACTAATTATCTATCGGCCGAAAATAAATTTGCTATAGTTTTCAATTGATTATCAAACTTTCAGCATAAACAACGTTATTATTTAATGCTGCCGCAATCCTAACTCCAATCCCTTGAATCAGATCACGTTGTAGACTGCTTCCTAATAAGAAAGCCCCACCCCATGGGGTTTGCAGCGGGGCCAGCAAATCAAATATACAGCCGTCACTCGCAGAAATCGGTTGAGAAATTAGCGCGCGTGGATCCCACATTTTCGCGGCTTTCTCATCTACCGGGTGTATAATGACTATTTGCGATTTTCACTGCTCGCACGGTACTCTAATATAGCAACTACCCTGCCCGAGAGGTCTAGGCTGCGTGCACGCCAGATTGAAACCTATTGCCAAATGGTTAGCGCTTGCCCTTGCTGCCGCCTTTAGCGGCG
>MDTC01199297.1_pt1 | contig 18045 bp, 14 predicted proteins | sample 811181 | NCBI WGS metagenome assembly MDTC01 (sample SAMN05326644, study PRJNA326480) | marine metagenome | isolation source: seawater | place: Pacific Ocean: North | collected 2011
CATTATTTGATTTAGCAACATTATTTAAAAATGCTATGGATGACATGCCAATGCTTTCTCCATTCGAATTAAATAAAGAACCAGTTAAGCTTGAAAAACAAAAGGAATTGATCTTAAGTTATTTTGATGGAGAAGGAAAACTTAGTTTTAATAATCTTATTGGCATACTTAAATCTAGGTTAGAGATAATTGTGACGTTTCTAGCAATTCTGGATCTTGTAAAAGAAGGTTCCTATACCCTTTACCAGCCTGATGTATTTTCAGATATTCAATTAATAAATATAAAATCACAATCTTAATGCGGGAATCTGAAATTAAGAATATTATAGAGGCATTGCTTTTTGTTGCAAGAGAGCCACTAACTCAAAAACAAATTAATAATGTTTTTGAACCAGAAACGCCTAATTTAAAAGAATGTGTGAGTTTATTAAACGAGCAATATGTTTTAAATGGTAACTCATTTGTGATTAATAAAGTAGCAGGTGGTTATCAAATTGTATCCAGGATGGAATACAAGCCCTACATAAGTAAATTACTTAAGAAATCAAATCGGCTTAAACTTTCTATGGCAGCCATGGATAGTTTGGCTATTATCGCTTACAAACAACCAATTAGTCGATATGAGGTAGAAGCAATCAGAGGTGTAGATTCAAGCGGTGTTTTAAAAACTTTACTTAATCATGAATTAATAAAAATTAAGGGCAGGGATGCAGGTCCAGGGCGGGCATTACTGTATAAAACGACTAATAATTTTTTAGAATATTTTGGTTTAAATAGTTTATCAGATATGCCCAAATTAAAAGAAATATCTGAATTGGTTGATGCAGATCCATCATTAGGAGAGCAAATTTCTGTTTTTAAAAACGAAAATAGATCTGATGATTTATCAAATGATTAATGTTCTAATTTTGATTCAAAGGGATTTGCTATGAGATTAAATAAATTTTTAGCTAAATCAGGAGTCGCATCTCGTAGAAGATCAGACGAATTAATAAAAATGGCTACAACAGAAGTAAATGGCAAAATTTGTCTGAACCCAGCTTATAAAGTGAAAAAAGGAGATATCGTAAGATATGACGGGGAAAAAATCGAACCAATAAACACAACACATATCATTATGCTAAACAAACCAAAAAATGTGATTTCAACAATGAAGGATACTTTGGGTAGAAGGATAGTCAAGGATTACATCCCCAAAAAAAATAAGCTAAATCCTATTGGAAGATTGGATCAAAATACAACTGGTTTATTGTTATTTACCAATGATGGAGACCTTCAGCAATTTTTGACTCATCCAAAAAATAAGATTTCAAAAGACTATGAAGCTGTAATTGAAGGAAGACTTAGTTCAACTCAAAAAAGAAAAATCCATAGCGGTATCTATATTGGTCAAAAAGAGTTTGGACAAGCAGAGATTTTGGATCAGACCACAAAAAAGACAAGATCAAAAGTTCTTTTACGTCTAAGACAAGGTAAAAAAAGAGAGATAAGAAGAATATTTTTTAAATTAAAATTTAAATTACATTCTCTTAAACGTATTGGTTTTTCTGAAATTAAACTTGGTGACTTAAAAGAAGGACACTATAGACAATTAACCAAAAGAGAAATATATTCTTTAAGAAATTCAATGATCTAAATGTTAATATTTTTTTCTTTATTATGAATTTTGGTAAACAAAAGTTAATATTGCCGGCTTATTGAGAGTAAAAAATCATGATAATCGCTATTGATGGGCCATCAGGATCTGGCAAAAGCACTACCGCTAGGCTATTGGCGCAAAATTTGAATATCACCCATATTGACACTGGCTCAATGTATAGAGCAGTTACTTGGGGCTTAAAAAAAAACAACATCGATTTAAATGACAGTTTTGAGGTCAAATCTTTTTTAGAAAAAGTTAATTTTTTTTATAAAAGTGCTGGCAACATTCTTCTAGATGGAGAATTAGTGTCTTCAGATATTAGAAAAAAAGAAATTACTGCAGATGTTAGCTTAGTTAGTTCTTTGAATGAGGTACGAAAATTTTTAGTGAATATTCAAAGAGAGATGGGAAAGAAAATAGATTGCGTAATCGAAGGTAGAGATATAGGGTCGGTAGTCTTTCCCAAGGCAGATTATAAGTTTTTTTTAACTGCAGATATTGAAGTTAGGGCTCAACGAAGACATGCTGAACTCAAGAAATTTGGTGAATGTTTACCCATTGAGGAAATAAAAGCCTCTATTCAAGAAAGGGATTTTATTGATTCAACAAGAGAGTTGTCCCCATTAGTTCGATCTAATGATGCAATTGAAATTGATTCAACTGATTTGACAATCAATGAGCAAATTGAAAAAATAATTAAAATAATCAAATAAACAATTAATAAGGAACATCAAAGCATGTTTGAAAATATAAATAATGACAATGTAGTTGAACAGACTTTTGATAATGAAAATGATAGTGGGTCAGAAATCAGCGTAGTAGATACGCCAGCTACTTCAACTGATAATCTTGAGCAAAACAGGGACTATTTAGATCCTTTACTTTTTAACGGTGTAAAAACGATTTCTATTGAAGAGATTGAAAATGACAGAGATTTAAGTAAAAATAAAAATAAATTAGAACAGGTGTACGCTAATACATTTGGAGACATATCAGAAAACACCCTTGTCGAAGGTCGTGTAGTTGGTATGAATGATAGAGATGTTTTAATTGATATTGGTTTTAAATCTGAAGGCATAATTGACAGATCTGAGTTTGATAAAAATGATTTACCTAAAATCGGAGATAATGTAGAAGTTTATTTGGAATACATTGAAGATGCTGGAGGCAACACTATTTTATCAAAAGAAAAAGCTGACTTTATGCGAAGATGGAAGGAATTAAACGATGCTTATAGTAATGAAAAAATCATTAAAGGAAAAATCATACGTAGGATAAAGGGCGGCCTCATAGTTGACCTTGGAGTTGTTCAAGCCTTTTTACCTGGTTCTCAAGTTGATGTGCGTCCAATTCAAGACTTTGATGTTTATTTAGATAAAGAAATAGAACTCCGTATTGTAAAGTTTAATGAATCGAGAAAAAATATTGTGGTTTCACATAAAATTATTCTTGAAGATAGCCTCAAAGAACAAAGAGAAGCGCTTTTCAAGGAACTAGAGGTGGGATCAATTATTGAAGGGCGAGTAAAAAATGTTACAGATTTTGGTGTATTTGTTGATTTAGGAGGCATAGATGGTTTACTACATATCACAGATCTTTCCTGGGGTAGAGTAAATCATCCCTCTGAAATAATTAGCCTTAACGATAAAATAACTGTAAAAGTAATTGAGTACGACCTAGAAAGAAAACGAGTATCACTTGGTCTGAAACAATTAACACCTCATCCTTGGGAAGATATTGATACAAAATTCCCAATCGGTAAGGTAGTTAGAGGAAAAGTTGTAAGTTTAACAAATTATGGTTGTTTTATTGAACTAGAACCAGGCATTGAAGGGCTTATCCATCATTCTGAAATTTCATGGACAAAACATATAAAAAACCCGTCTGAAGAATACTCTATGGGTGATGAAGTAGATGCCAAAGTATTATCAATAGATATAGAAGACCGTAAAATTAGTCTTGGTGTTAAGCAATTAACACCAGACCCATGGGATAAAATTGAAGAGAAATACATGGTTGGAACAGTGCATAATGTTATAGTTAAGAACCTTACACAATTTGGCGCTTTCGCAGAATTAGAGAAAGATATTGATGGACTTATTCATGTTTCTGATATGTCATGGACTAAGGTTGTAAGGCATCCTAAGGAAATTTTAGAAAAAGGACAAGAGGTTGAAGTCCGTATTCTGGAGGTTTCGCGGGAAAATCGTAGAATATCTCTAGGATTGAGACAAGTAAGCGATGATCCTTGGCCCCAGCTTGTTGAATTCTTTGAATCTGGGAAAGAAGTAAGTGGAGAAATAATAAGAATTTTGGATAAAGGGATTATCACTCTCCTTGAAAAGGATGTTGAAGGAATTATACCTTTTGGGAAAATGTCAAAAAAGGATAGAAGAAATCTTGCTAGCCAGTACGAAGTCGGTGCTAACCTATCGGGAATTGTAATGAAAGTATCTCCTGAAGATAAAAAGGTAATTTTATATAAAGAAGAGCTTGCTGGCACTGTTAAAAGAAGGTCTGCAAATGATGAAGTCAAACAATACCTTACTAATCAAAATATTGATTCAGGTGAAAAATTAGACCTTCCTCAAGAGCTTATAGATCTAGCTAGTCAAGTCGAAGGCGAATTACCTGATAAAAATAAAGAGGTTGAAGGTAGCAGTTAAGTGGTGAGTTAGGCTAGTCTTTTAGGAGCATTGTTATTTCTTGAAAGAAAAGAAAACACAGCCGCATCTTAGGCACATATTTGTTATACCAATCGGATCTCTAATTCTTGCTATTTTACTTTGGTTATTTGTCGTTTCTGAAAAAGAGTACAATTTCATTTTAGATCTCCCTATTGAGGCTAGAAATTTAAGCTCGCAAATGGCTCACAAGGAGGAAGTTCCATCTTATGCCTCTACTAAAATTCGTGGAACAGGTAGGAATTTATTCAAGTCCATATTACTTAAGAATTACGCTGGGTTTAAATTGGTCTTAGATTTGGAGGGTATATCTGAAGAATATGAATTCAATTTAAATGATTACTTTGAAAAATATCCTAGAAAGGTTGTTCTTCCGTTGAACTACAATTTATCTTTTGTTGAAGTAGTTCATCCGAATAGTGTTAAAATTAGTCTTGATGAATATCAAATTAAAAGAGTTCCTATAATTTCTAATCTTCATATCATTCCTAGTCCAGGATATATGCTAGTAGGGAAGATAAAGTTTAAACCGGATAGTATAGATATTGCTGGTCCAAAAGAAGAGATTGCTTTAATAAATCATGTGCAATTACCACCTGACACAATTAATAACTTATCTACTACATTAAATAGTACTGTAAAGGTATCTTCAGATCTAACGCTTATTGAATACACTCCATCCAATGTGGTAATTAGTGTTGATATTCAGCAAATAAGTGAAAAAATTATTGCGGATATCCCAGTTACTGTCAAAGATATTCCTGAAAAAATAAGAGTATTTCCATCACCACAAACAGTCTCCTTGACTGTTATTGGAGGCCTTCAAAGAATCGCTACCCTAAAACCAGAAGAAATTGGAGTAAGCATTAGCTTTAATGACTGGAGTAGCCAAACACAATTTTATGAACCTAAAGTTAATTTGCCCACGGGATTAATCGATTGGAAAAATATTTCTCCAAAAAGCTTGGAGATTGCTGTTGCTAGGGAATTAAAATGATTGTTTTAGGTATCGAGACTTCTTGCGATGAAACCGCAGCAGCTGTTTGTAAAGATGGGAAAATAATTTCTAACATAGTGAGCAGGCAGATTATTCATTCACAGTTTGGAGGTGTAGTCCCTGAATTGGCTTCTAGAGAGCATGAAATTTTATTAAATAGAGTAGTTATTGAAGCAATCAAAAAAGCAAATATCAGCCTAAAAGATTTAAATGCAGTAGCAGTCACACAAGGTCCAGGTCTTACTGGAACATTACTCACTGGAATATGTTTTGCTAAAGGATTAGGCTTTGGACTTAAAATTCCAGTCGTTCCAATTAATCATTTGGAAGGACATATATTTTCAAATTTTATAGCAGACCCGTCACTTAGGTTACCTTTCATTTGTTTACTTGTTTCAGGAGGGCACACACAACTTTGGTATATTGAAGCAATGGAAAATTATCAACTCTTAGGAGAAACAAGGGATGACGCAGCAGGTGAAGCATTTGATAAAGGAGCTAGAATTTTAGGTTTAGATTATCCTGGCGGACCAGAAATTGAAAAGGCAGCAATTGGTGGAAACCCCAGTAAGGTCAAATTTCCTAGAAGCCTTTTAGGTAAAAATAATCTTGAATTTAGTTTTAGTGGCCTTAAAACCTCATTGCTTTATTTTATGGATGATTTCAAGGAAACAAGTAGCATATCAAAAAAAGATGTAATAGCAAGTTATCAAAAAGCAATAATTGATGTTTTAGTGATAAAATTAAAAAGAGCAATAAAGATAAAAAATGTCAATACTTGCGTAATTGCAGGTGGAGTTGCAGCCAATAAATGTTTGAGGAAAAATCTTCAAGCAGCTTTAGATAATCAAAAAATAATATTCCCAGATCTTTCATATTGTACTGATAACGGGGCAATGATAAGCTACTTAGGAGAAAAAAAGCTAGAGTACAAAAAATTTAAATCTCTTTCATTTAGTGCATCGCCGAATCTAAAGTTGTCTTAATTTTGAATTTTGAATATAGCTACTCCTCACATTTAATTTGGATTCTTATATTTATAATATCTGTTGTAATATATAATTCATTTAAAAAGGTTTTTAAATTAACTAATTATAGATCATTTATAATATTTCGTTTAACATCCTTTACATTACTAATTTTCCTTTTTTTTGATCCTAAATTTAATTTTTCAATTTTACAAGAAAATGAACTACCTTGGAATATCTATGTTGATAAATCTTTAAGCATGGCTTATCACCCAAAGCCTTCATCAGCTGCCTTAATTTTAGGAATTGACAATCTGATAAATCAACTAACCAAAAAAACAACTATAAATAAAATATTTAGTTTTGGTTCTGAAATTGATACAAATTGGGTTTCAGGGGAAAAAAGTTTCACTCAAGGTTCTACAAATTTGGGAATTGTCCTTGACCACATAAGAAGTAATAAGAATCAAAAATCTGCTGGATCAGTGATCATTACTGATGGTCAAGCAAATTTAGGTAAAGAGATTGGAATAAAGGAACTTGGTGATAATAAACCAATTCATATTGTTGGTGTAGGGAGTACTTCATCTTCTCTTGATGTGGCAATAAAATCAATTGATGCTCCGCCAGTAATTATAAAGGGTGAAAACGCGGAACTAATTGTTTCAATAACTTACAATGGTAATCCAAATAAGAAATTCAACATAACATTATATTCACAAGATAAACTTATGGGTTCTAAAGTTATATCTTCATCAGGTAATAATAGCATTGATCAAGTACGTTTTATGATAAGTCCAGATCAAACTGGTAAAATAAATTATAGAGTTCAGGTTAATGCTATAGCAGATGAAATAAACATTCAGAATAACAAACAGGTAGTCAACATACAAGTTCTTAAAAATGTCTATCAAATAGCAGTTATAACTGGGGCCCCAAATTTTAATACACAGTTTCTGAAAAAAAATATTTTTGATAATTCAAAAGTAAAGGTAGACCATTTTCTTTACAAAAACAAAATTTATTCGACATCATTGAAACAGTTTTGGGATACAAAATATGATTTAATTATTTTTGATAACCATCCAATAAAGGATAATGCAGATGAATGGAATTCTTATCTTAGAGTTTTTGCAAAAAAAATATTATCACAGAAAACGAGTTTGGCTTTAATAGCAGGCTATGATATAGACGAAGCTACTTTTGAATCTTATTTAAAATTAATGGAGCTAAATTACAAAAAATCAATAATTAAATTAGATGCTGAATTTCCATGGAGAGTAACCGAAAATTGGAACAGTACATTTCCTTTTGCAGGAACTAGTTTTAATAATGATCTTAAAAAGGATTTACCTCCTGTTCACGTTAGTTTAAATATTGAGCCTAAGAATGCAAATGTTCTTGCTGATTTTTCAATTTCAGAAATGAGAGTGCCTCTATTAATTATATCAGAAAAAGGCCCACTAAGATTTGCAGTATGGACATCGCCTGATCTTAATCGACTACATTTGAAAAGTCAAAATGAAAAGTATTTCAACCTTTTTGAAGACCTTTTTAATCCAATAATTTCTTGGTTAATAAGAACTAGTAATGAACAAAATATTTATTTTAGATCAGCTAAAAACTCATATCAACAGGGTGAGCAAATTTCAATAGTCGGAAAACCAATTATTGACTCAAGATACGGAGATGAAGGTTTAATACACATCTATAGCAATGATTCATTAATTAATACTAAACAACTTTTTTATAACTCTAATACAGACACCTATGAAGGCAAATTTTGGGCTTCCAAGGCGGGCAAACTAAATTATAAGATTAAAATTCTTGGTGAAGAAAAATCTTCAACCATTGGGGAGGGAGAAGTATATGTTCAAGAAAGCCAAATCGAGTTAAATAAAGTTTTTCTTAATGAAATCCCTTTAAAAAAATTAGCTGAAGCAACAGGCGGGACTTTTTATCATTGGGATAGTAGAAAAGAATTGGCTAATATTATTAACAAAAAAGTGCAAAAGTCGGTTGTGAATAAAAGAATAGTGTTAAAACAAGCAATTGGCATGTTCTTTTTTTTAATTATATTGGTATCAATTGATTGGATTCTTAGGAGGAGGTTGGGATTGCTTTGAGGAAAGGATTTTAATGAAAAACGTTACATTCATAGGTGCTGGTTATGTTGGACTTGTAAGTGGTACTGGAATTTCAGACTTTGGACATAAAGTTACTTGCTATGATATTTCAACTGAAAAAATTAAATCTTTAAAAAATGGTGAAGTCCCAATATATGAGCCTGGCTTACAAGAATTAATAAAAAAAAATACAAACGCTGGACGCCTTTTTTTCTCTAATGACCCAAAAAGTTCAATTGAGAATGCAGATGTTATATTTATTGCTGTAGGCACTCCTCTAGATGAAAATGGTAAGACTGATCTGAGGTATGTAGAAATTGCTGCTGATTTGGTTGGACAGCATTTAAATTCACATTCAGTTGTTTGCACCAAAAGTACCGTCCCGATTGGTACAGGGGAAAAAATTATTAAAATAATTAATAGAGCAAAAAAAACTGATGTTTCCTTTGATTATATATCCAATCCAGAATTTTTAAGAGAAGGTTCTGCAGTAAATGATTTTCTCTGGCCAGATCGCATAATTATAGGTGGTAATAATAAATTTGCATTTGATACCATGAAAGAAATATATGGACCCCTTTTTAAAAATAAACAGCCAATAATGTATACAACAGTAACTACAGCTGAAATGATCAAATATGCTTCGAACTCGTTTCTGGCTTTAAAAATTAGTTATGTAAATGAGGTCGCAAATTTGTGCGAATCAGTTGGTGCTGATGTTAAGCAAGTTTCAAAAGCAATGGGACAAGATGGCAGGATTAGTTCTAAATTTTTACATCCCGGTCCAGGATATGGTGGATCCTGTTTTCCAAAAGATACTAAGGAATTTGTTGAAATTGGCAGAAAAAATGGAAATTTTATGAGAACCGTAGAAGCTGCTATTATCACAAATGAAAAACAAAAATTAAGAATGGTAAAAAAAATGAAGAAACTCATAGGTGGTAATTTTAAAAGTAAGATAATTAGTATCCTTGGTCTATCATTTAAACCAAATACAGATGATGTAAGAGAATCAGCATCTATTGAAATGATTAAGATAATTAAAAAAGAAGGTGGTGAGGTAAATGCCTTTGATCCAGTTGCTAGCGATTCAATGAAAAAAATATTTCCCGATGTATGCTATAAAAACTCTTGGGAAGAGGCATGCACTGATGCAGATGGTGCTGTAATTATGACCGATTGGAACGAATTTAGAGCAATTAGTCTAAGTAAATTAAAATCAATAATGAAGACCCCAATTCTTCTAGATACCAGAAACATTATACCGTTAGAAAATTTAAAAGAGAATGAATTTCACTTTGATAACGTGGGACATTTTCTGCTAAATGAAAGTTAAAGAAACAAAAATCAAAGGGGTAAAAATTTTAACTCCCTTAATTCATAACGATTCTAGAGGTAGTTTTTTCGAAACATTTAAATCTACACTTTTTTCTTCATTTGGCCTACCAAATAATTTTTGCCAGGATAATCAAGTTATATCAAATCAAAATGTATTAAGAGGTTTACATTATCAACTTGCCTATCCTCAAGGGAAATTAGTTCAGGTAGTTTTTGGATCCATATTGGATGTTGCGGTAGATGTAAGAGTGGGATCGGCTACATTTGGTGAACATTGCGCTGTAAATCTTTCATCTAAGAACAAGAAAATATTTTACATTCCAGAAGGTTTTGCACATGGATATCTAGTTCTGTCCAAACTTTCAATTGTATTATATAAATGTACCAATATATACAATCCTAATGATGAGTATGGTATAAAATGGGATGATGCAGACTTGAATATAAAGTGGGGCATTGGATTTCCTATAATATCCGAAAAAGATGATAGTCTCCCTTATCTAAAAGATCAAGAGAATTTACCTAAATATTAATATGAAATCGATATTGGTTACAGGTGGATGTGGTTTTATAGGATCAAATTTCATTCGATACACATTAAAAAAAAAATCACAAGTAAATATTATCAATCTAGATAAATTAACCTATGCAGGTAGGATTTGTAATCTATCTTCCATAGCAAATAGAAGACATGTTTTCATAGAAGGGGATATTTGTAATAAAGAATTAGTTGATTCTTTATTTAAAAAATATGAATTTGAATCAGTGATCCATTTTGCTGCAGAAAGTCATGTTGATAGATCTATTGATGGGCCTGAAAAGTTCATCAATACTAATATTTTAGGTACATTAAATTTATTGGAACATTCTAGAAAGTATTTTAAAAAATCTAAAAATAACAGCTTTCGGTTTTTACACATTTCGACCGATGAGGTCTTTGGAACTCTTGGTGATTTTGGAAGGTTTAATGAAGCGACACCTTATGACCCTAGTTCACCTTATTCAGCATCAAAAGCAGGTTCAGATCATCTTGTTAGAGCTTGGAATAAAACCTATGCTCTTCCAACTTTGATAACAAATTGTTCAAATAATTACGGGCCGTATCAATTCCCTGAAAAATTAATACCCTTAATGATAATCAATGCCATCAATGGTAAGCCCTTACCTGTATATGGAGCAGGCAAAAACATTCGAGATTGGTTATATGTTTTAGATCATTGTGAGGCAATACTTACTGTCTTAGATAAGGGAAAAATAGGACAGACATATAATATAGGTGGTGGTAATGAAATAAAAAATCTTGAAGTTGTGGAAACAATTTGTGACTTTCTAGATATTTTACTGCCCAAAATAAAATCTAAATCTTACAAAGATTTAATTACTTTTGTAGAAGATCGACCGGGACATGATTTTCGTTATGCAATAGATTCTACTAAAATAAAGTTAAAGTTAGGCTGGTGCCCTAAAGAGTCTTTTGAAAGTGGATTAGAAAAAACAATTAAATGGTATATCGAAAATGAAGACTGGTGGAGCTCTATTTTTAAGGAAAAAGTTAACCAAAAGAGGTTAGGAATTTTATAATTTTGGAAGAGATTTTTTGGTAACAGAGACAGTAACGTGATTCTATCCTACTAATTTGTGATCTTTAAAGGATTATCGCTAATTTATGATAAACCTACGATTTATTAAACTCTGTCTACTTTAATACTCTCACTAATCAAGTATACCTATGCTTCTGAAAATTATTTTCATAGCTGTCTTTTATTAAAATCATTTTTTAATTCCATTTAATCTGTTATTGCAAATAATAATAGTTGATTTTATAGTTCGGTTGGTAGATCTCCATAATGATGTGGTGTTCTGCACTTGATAGTAGAGGTCGATTAGGCAAAATAACCAAATAGATAAAACAACCAAATTCAGTTTATTTGGTATTGAATGACATTTACATGACAAAAAAATATCAGTAGTTAAAATATCAAAAACAACATATCATTTACTAAAAATAGCGGTAAAAATTTTATTTTAAATTATTTGGAAAATTGTAAAAAATGCCAAAGTCTAAGGATACTTTTTTCGAGTCAATTCCTCGGTATATATAACCATCAATCATTTCAATTCCAGCATTGCTAAATTTTATATAATTAAGATTTGTTGTAAAAAATAAATTTTCTAATCTAGTAGGAATTTTTAAGTCTATTGAAGCAATCATACGCTTTTCTGAACCTAAGCTAAACCTATCAGACTGTGTGTCTTTATAATTATCGGCGACCATATCTCGGGTATTTAGTCCTCTTTTTGTGTGAGAAAAATGAAGTTTCAAAAAAAAACTTTTAAAATAATTTTCAAAGTTGACTAAAAATTCCTCTGCATGAGGACCTGCCCAAAAACCTAGCGGTTGTTGGTGGTTATAAAAATCATTAATATCATATTTATGCATGTAAATTCTCTGATCAGTCCAATTATATTCTATTTGAAATTTGGAATTCTTAGAAATAAAATCTTTAAAAAAATATCCTAGCTGCAAAGCGAACCAATTATGATTTTTTGATTTTAGAAGCCACTCTGGAGTAAACTCATCCATGAATAAAGCAATGTATGAACTTTGAAAATCATTAATATTGCATAAAAGCTCAAACCCCATTTGAATGTTATCTGTGTCCCCAATATAGTTTTCAATTGGGTAAAATGGTAAAATTGGTATTAGATAGTAGATATCAAAAGCTCGTGTTGCATAAACTACCGTCTCATTTAGACTGATTATAAATTTATTATTTAGCCGCCATTCAATTCTATGGGCGGCTATGTTTCTCGGCACATTTATAAATCTTTGACTATTATTATTATTATAAAAAATAGAGCGAGTTGTATCTGGAATACCACTGTTTAAAAATCCATGAAAGTATAAAAAGTTTAAGTTTGGTTTTAGATTATATTTAAATCCTATTTGAGGATAGGAGGGCGACTTATCTGATATATGTAATGATCTAATGCCATTACCCCAATGTCTGTTAAATTTTCCTAATTCAACATTTAAATTATTAAAATAGTAAATTAACTTTGCTTCTATGTGTTCTGTCCAATATCCCTCTGCATCTTTTGAATCGTCGATATAAGGGTAACTTTGTTGAGGTGAAAACTCAAATAAATCTTGATTAATATTACCTACAAGCCCTAACTGTAAGTAATTAAATGTTAATTTTAATTTGCTTTTTTCAATATACGAATTAACACCTATACCAAAAATACTTATTGGTTTTTTTTGGTACATCCAATCTCTTCCATTAGATGAATAAATGGAAAAGATTGAGGGCTTAATTGTAACTTCGGAAGCCAATAACAGCCTTGACAATATATTTATTAATATGAAAATTAAAATTTTCATCATTATTTACTTCTGGCGCCAATAAAGATAATGTTAAAAATGGATTTAAAAAAGTATCGCATATCTGTCATAAATGGTTTTTCTTCTTTTTTTCCCAAGTATTCAGTTTCACTTTTAATTATTTCATCAAAAGTCTTTGGGAGGTCCGCATAATAAGGTGGTATTAGTCCAGGTTTAAAATTAATTCTTTTTTGTTGTAAGGTTTTAGGGTAAAGACTAAAATAATGCTCACTCAAAGCTCTTACGCCTATGAGGTTTAGATCACCACGAATCCAATTAAAAATCTGAGGAATCTCATCAATAAAATATTTTCTGAAAATTTTTCCCCATGAAGTAATTCGGTAATCATCTTTCATTTTACCAGATAGATCTAAATGATTTTTTTCATAGATGTCACCTTGTATAAATTCGCTATATGGGTACATGGTTCTTAATTTGTAAATGTAAATTAAATCTCCTAAATATCCCACCCTTTTAAGTTTAACAATGGGGCCATAGGAAGGGAAACGTTCGTTAGATATGGTTTTTTTCTTTCTGCATACAAAATAAATTCTATCATCATAATTTGAGTCGTCTACCAGCTCATATCCGCAAAATGAAAGGCGCCCCAAGATTTCAGATTTTGAAAGAACACGGCTTTTCCCACCCGTAAGGATAAAATATATTTGTTTAGTAATAGCTAATTTTGGAAAAACCCTATAAAACATAAAATAAAAAGGAAGTATTATGGAATATAAAAAATGAGGCATTTTTGCTCTTAAATTTTTTTTCATTTTTTCCAAAGGAATGAAACTTCCAATTAGGAAACCTCCTGGCCTTATTTTAGAATAACTCGATAATAAATATTCATTAATTCTTCTAAAATCATTAAGGGGGTGGGTATTTAAAATTAAATCTTTTGATAAGTTATTTAATAGATTTACGTTTATTGTGGAACTTGTATTCAATATGGTGATTTTTTCAGTACTATAATTTCCTTTTTTGATATTTTTCCAAATGAAGTCAGTCAATTTTTCGGAGTAATCAAAACCAAATATTTCAATTCTTTTTGATAATTCATTCTTTTTAAAAAGCGATTGATGATTTAATGGATCATCTTTGATGTTAATTAATGCCTTTTGACCGTTGTCTTGATTATATTTGCTTTTTATGTACTCCTTAATTCCATTTGATGTTTTAGATTTTCCAAAGAAAAATAAAAAGAATGCAATTATTTCAAGAAATGATTGAATTAGGCTTGCCTTATAAATTAGGATCATTGAATTTTGGCTTATTCTCAATAGGAAGGAAAAAAACGTTAGGAATAAAAATGTTAAAATTGCCGCCTTAATGTAAGGTGCAATCTCATAATAATGATTTATCGTGATCGGCTCTTTGTATCTGTTTGTGAGAAGAGTCCCTAAACCCCATGAAGAAATCAGGATTAAAAAATTTTTTTCATGAAGTATATTGTACTGGAAAAATCCATTATTTACATGAGTCAGCATTACATAGATAATAATTAAAGAAGATACTCCGGGTAAAAGCCATTTAATATAAAATTTATTTAATTTTTTTTCTTTCGATAAGGATGTTGATGTGTCATCTATAATAAGTTTTGATTTTGTGTATAGTTTTAAACTAATTGAAAGGCAGACTTCATAGATAAATAAAAAAAGTATGAAAGATAAAACAAACAATCTTGAAACTGCCCATAAATCTGAAACTGACAACACTATGACTACAAAAAGAAGGGACAATAATGATGACCAAAAGATTATTCTGATCGATAGTTTTATAGGGCTTTCAATTAGTCTTTCAATCTTTTTGTAATAAATAGTAAAATAACTCCAAAAAGAAAGAAAAATTAGGTACAAATAAAAATAATTATCGACCGGAAAGAATTCATTAAATTTTTTATAATGCATGGTAAAAAAAATACCATTGAAGAAAAATATATTACTTACCCATAAGGCTTTTTTCAATATTGATTTTTGGATCATATCACTTAAACATATGGATTAAAACAATGAATTGATCTAGGAAAGTTAAGATGAAAGGAATATGTTTAGCGTGCTGGGAAACACACAGAATAGATATGAACATACAAGTAAACGCTTTTATTATTTTTTATGATTTTTTTAAAAATTATTAGCGTTTAAAGACGATATTATTTCCTTTGATTAGTATGTTAATCTAGGTAAAAAAAAAATTAAAATAAAAGAAATTTTGGGTTAATAGTGCATTGAATAATTAATATTTCACTTAAAATTATGAAGAGAATTAGGATAATCTGAAATTAACCAAAAAAATAAGTCATTTAGATCTGTTTTATTCTTTAAAAGTAGCAAACTCTTCTTTTTGGTTTTCTTTTTTAATTCTTTATCCTTTAAAATTTCTTTAGTTTTTTCAACTAATCCCTTGGGGGAATTAAAAATATATAAAAGGCCTTTCTTCTCTTGATCTTCTAATGTTCCAGCAGTTAAACTGTTCACGTAGATACTTGGTGTTCCCATGATGGCAGCTTCTGAAGCCATAGTTGCACCCTCGCCTATAAAAAGGTCTGCAAATGACAATACATCATGAATTTCAATAGGATTTATAGCAAGCTGATATTGCTTTAGCGCGTTTGGAATTTTATCTTCAGCTGAAATAAAAACTTTTGCATGATTCTTTATTTCATCCACAAGATTAACTAGCGTTTTTGATGAAAACCCTTTTTGCCCCACGTCATGACTTGCATCCCATGAAACTAACCGTAGAACAACATATCTTTCTCCAACAGATAGATTTAACTTTTCTAATATTTTCGCGCTTGGTTTAAAATAATTAGGGTGTAAGTAAGTATTTTCCATGTAACCATCAAATTTTATATGATTTTTACCTAAAGGGCTTTTAAATGTTTTTGGCGTTATTACTGCATTTGTAAATGGCAGAAATGCTGCGATTCCTAATTTTGCATTTTCGGTATCTGTAAATGCAATATGGGGCTTGTTAAAATAAAATGCAATTTGGGCTGCATATGGAGATGCAAAGCTTACGAAGATATCTGGTTTGAATAATTGCGAGTAATGATAGAGTTTAAAATTAGTCTTGAAAAGATAAAAAAATTTACCAATAAGTGTTTTAGAACCCTTTCCCCTAGATTTATAGGGAATTTTATAATTTTTAAGAAGTTTTTGGGTAACATCCTTTTTTCTAGCAATCACCAATACTTTGTGACCGTGTTTTTGCAATAATCCAATAAGATTTTTAAAGTAGTGAACGTGAGCGGGATGTCCGAGATCAAATAAGACTTTCATTTTTTATATTTTTTAATGTATGTCTGTAAACGTTTTTTACTTTGGAGGCAATTACATCTAATTCAAAATTTTTAACTGCTTTTCTTCCATTTATTTTTATAGGATTTGATAGAATTAGATCAATTTTTGTTCTAATATCTTTTGGATCATAGCTGGAAATGTAAGTATATGGCACATTTCTAATTATTTTTGAAACATCACCTACATCTGTAGATACAATAGGACAATCACATGCCAGAGCTTCTTTGACAATTATTGGTCCAGTTTCAGAATAAGAGGTAACTAGAAGTAAATCACATGCATTTAGTATTAAGTTTACTTGCTCTTTGTTATATCCTTTTAGTTCCACTAGTTGGCAATTAGGAATTTTAGAAGTTACTGATTTAGCAAGTGGAGCATTTTTTACCTTATTATCAAATGCTGATGAGAATACAATATGCCGAGTGTCTTTATCCCATCCTAGTATTTTTTTTGCGTTTTTCTGTTTAATGTGAAAAAAAACATTGTTATCATAACCGCATGGAATAATATTTTGAGATCGTTTATATATTTTTAATTTGCCTGGTAAATTTTCATGTACAAAAATATTACTAGCTGATAAGTTTGAGGCTAATCTGCTAAAAATATAATTTTTTTTCATATTTATATCACTTCCATGAAATGTTATGACCACGGGAATAGATATTTGCATTACAGCTAATAACCCGGATAATCCATAATGAGCATGAATTAAATCATATTCTTTATGTTTAATCCTCTTAAGTAAAAAAAAATAATTCTTTAGATACCCAAAAATCCCCTTACCTTTTATTAAAAAAAAATCAATTAAAATTCCTTCCTTTACAAGACTCTCTGCCTGCTCTTTAACAAAAGGGCTAAGAATAGAACTATTACCGCTGGCCAGAATTAGAATTCGCATTTTTTGAATCGACATTAGCTAATAGATAATAAAAGAGAGAACCTGATGTTACAGAATCGATGACATGCCCACCAAAGAAGCTATAAGCGATGAATAAAGTTATAGCAATTTTATCTCTGATGTGTGAATTGATAAATGACCTAAAAGATATCCTAGATAGAATCATTATAAAAATAATTGTACCGACGAATCCATATTTGAAGAAAAAATCAAAGAAATCCATTGAAGCATTAGTAAACCAGAATTCCCCCCTCTGTATCCAGAATAGATTTTGGCCAGCAAAACTTTTACCCAATAGAAAGGTTTGTAAATCATAAAATGATTCTTTCATTTGAATATTTAAGGATGCATATCTTCTAAAATTTATTGAGGCTATTCTGTTTATAATTTGATTATCGTATAAACCACCGACTTTTTCTGCAGCAGAGATTGACTTCTTGATATTTAATCCAAACCTAGACTCGTAAAGATCAATAGCTTTATCAAGCATAAAGGAAAAAGAAAAAAGTAAAACTAGAATACAGATGCTATAAGAAATAATTTTGTTAACACTCATCGCATTTCGTTTTAAAGCAAAAATAATTGGGATGAAAAAGCCAAAAACGCTTTTTGAGGCAATTACAAAAGCATTAAAAATTGTAAAGCAAACAGGCAATATTTGTTTTCGTAAGGATCCATCAAGTAGATAAAAAGTAAAAAAAATAA
>MDTC01068296.1_pt1 | contig 18038 bp, 14 predicted proteins | sample 811181 | NCBI WGS metagenome assembly MDTC01 (sample SAMN05326644, study PRJNA326480) | marine metagenome | isolation source: seawater | place: Pacific Ocean: North | collected 2011
CGGGTTGCGCGGGTACGCAGCGTTTTTCGCGCGGCACGAATTGCTTTCCGCATTCCTCTGATTCGAGGATACATCCCCATAGGATAAGCGCGGCCATGGCGTATAGACATCTCACACGCATCAGGTTGGCCCGTGTTCTGCTTTCAGTCAAGTTGGCCGACTCAATCATCTAAAGATCGGTCCTGCTAAAGGGCCTCTCATTGGATCGGAACTCATATCTTTCGGTATGATTGAACAAAAGTGATGCAGGGCTGTCAGACATGGCAACTTGAAGCGTCCTGTTTTTATGAATGAGGGAATTGAAAACACAATCCCTTCGTTCAAGTGTTTATAGGCCCCGTCTCGTTGTCGACTTTTCCTCCCCCCCCCTTGGCGTCGACGAGACGGGGTCTTTTTTTCCACCAGACCACTGACTAGTGCTGTAGCAGGCGGGTCAACCTTAGATGCGCCATGGTATCGGCCAGGTCATGCTGTGGATTGAATCCGAGGGTCGAGCGAGCCCTTTGCCCATCGACCATACAAAGGTATCGAAGATGGTCCAATTCGGGTGCGGGAAAGGTGGTCAATCTCATTTTGAATAAGCGGTTGAGCATAGGCCCCGCCACCAAATGAGGGACGGCAATTGGTTTGCACTCAGCCAATCGATGTAGCTGGCTCAAAGGTGCAGGCTCACAGCCCGGCACATTGAAGATGCCCTGAATCCCTGGTTCCAAAGCATGTTCCACCGCAAGAGCGGTGTCATTTTCATGTATGACTTGCACGACCGGATCGAAGCCTGCGAGCGTCCAAGGTCTCAAAAGCCTGAGATAATTGCTCGGCGCATTTCTCACCAAGCCGATGATGTGAACGGGTCGTAATATGACAGTTTCGACTTGTGGATATTTCCAAAAAAAGCTCTGACCCAGCATATCTACACCAACGAGGTCGCGAATTTCGCTGAAGCGTTCACCGCCCATAAGTGGTGTATCCTCGCCAAGGAACTGAGTATTATCGGGCCTTGGTCCATAGACATTTGCACTGCTCAACAAAACCAGTTTCTTAACCCCATGCTTAACACAATGGGACATAACTCGGTCTGTTCCCTGAATATTGAAGCTGTAGTGTTCAGCTGAACTGGCCCTAGGATTATGAAGCACTTGTAGGTGGACTACAGCATCGAATCGGTTTTGCCGGAAAATCGCCTCACACCGTTTCCGTCGAATATCGATGCAATGGACTTCAACGTCTTTGGGTACGGTCCGACATGGCCGTCTATCGATGCCAACGACCTCGTGGTTTCGATGTAGAAGACCGGCAAGTAATCGGCCAAACCGCCCTGCGATCCCAGTGATGGCGATCTTCATAAAAAATATCCATCTCGCTCTGACAAACCACGCTTGAGTAGTCCATCGATGGCAGCTTTGACCACGGCCACCTTCTTTCCGATCTCGATATCATCTTCCTCCGGGTCGCCCTCAAAATAGAGCGGTCTGCCAAAATAAATACGATATTTGACAGGCAGCGGCAGCCAACCCAAGACAGGCACCAGCAAGTTAACGATCAGGGGAAATGCAGGTATACCCAAAGTCTTGGCGGCCCGATCCATATTTCCAATATTCAGGTATTGCTCTTCGGCCCCGACAACACCGACCGGAACAATGGGTGTTCCGGTCTCAAGAGCCAACCTCATGAACCCGTGGCCAAACTCTTGAAGCTGATAGGCATTTTTATAGGGTTTACTGATCCCGCGTGCGCCTTCGGGAAAAACCAGGACCGGCGCAGCTTGCTCTAATAAGCGTCGGCAATTCTCAGGGGTCCCTAATACTTGCCCGAGGCGCGCGAAGAAAACGCTCGCGTATGGCAGTGACGGAACCCATCTCTCAACCATAGAGCGAACAGCTCGAGGCTGCTGCGCATCCAGCATCAATGCTGCGGCGATCATGGCCGCATCAATGGGAATTTGACCACTGTGATTACTGACCAAAAGAACGCGCCCAGGAGGGACCTGTTCCAATCCGACGGACTCGGTTCTAAACCATCTCCGATAAAAAAATCCAGCGACGGGCAACACCCACTTGAGTTGCTCTGGGGTATAGCCAAAGTCGTCGCTTTTACGCCCACCCAAATTACGAGATAAATCATCGATTGTATCCAGGAGGTCTGGAGACAGCTGACCTTCGATAAAATCGAGTGCACTTGTGTAGATATGCTTTATCATAGTTGGTGTACGAAAGCCGATTCGAGACTCCGCGATCCTTCCGGAACGATCGATAGCGTCTTGTATGATCTACACGACTAAGTCACGATGCGGAAGTGGCCTGCGGAGGATTCATGAAACTACACGAAATTTGCCCTGTCGAGCTCCCAGAAGCCGACCTCACCGACTCCGTTTACATCGGCAGTGGAATCAGAACCGACCTACAGGATATTGCAGCCCAATTCGGCGTCACCGATACACCGGTGATTTGTGATCCCAATACCCTTAATGCTGCTGGTCTCAAAAATCAGTCAGATCATCGGATTGATCTGGGCCCACATGCGCACGCCGATGCTGAAACAGTTGGCCGCGTCAGTGAAAAACTGACCGGTGCCGCCGGTGCAATTGCTGTGGGCAGTGGCACAGTAAACGATCTTGCAAAGCGAGCCTGCGCGCAAAACGAAATCCCATATATCGTCTTGGGCACTGCCGCCAGCATGAACGGCTACGCCAGCGGAATCGCGGCCATCTTGGATCAAGGCGTTAAAACAACGGTCCCCGCTCGGCCGCCAAGGGCCATCATACTTGACTGTGAGATCCTTGCAGACGCGCCAGCTCGTCTCACTCAAGCGGGCTTAGGTGATTTGATCAGTAAGCCCGTGAGCGATTCTGATTGGTGGCTTGCCGACGCCGTTGAAAAAACAGGCTACAGCGAACTGCCAAGCCTCATCGTCGATCATGCCGTCGCCGCAGCGGTCAATGCAGCATCTGGTCTTCCGGAAAAAGATTTGAACGCACACGGTGCGCTGGGCACCGCTCTCGTCCTGAGTGGAGTCGCTATGGTTGTGGCGGGTAGCAGCAGCCCGGCCAGCGGTGGCGAACACTTGATCAGCCATCTATGGGATATGGAAAACGTCGTGCTTGGACAGCCAACGCGGCTCCATGGGGCGCAAGTTGGTGTTGCAACTTGTATCACAGCCGCGCTCTACCAACTCCTTCTGGAGTGTACAAATCCAGTGTTTGCAAGGGTGCCCAGCCGTCAAGCCCTTGAAACACGAATTCAAGACGAACATGGGCCGCTTGCAGCGTCGATTTTGCCCCACGCTCGAAGCAAAAATGAACGCGCAGAAGCCCGAATCGCGGTCCTCCGAGACAACTGGTCAGAAATCAGAGATGGCTTAGCCGATCGGACCCTCCCAAAACCGGAGGACATTCGACGCACTCTGTGTGCTGCCAATGCGCCGAGCACCTTGGCGGAGCTCGGTGAAACGAGAGCGAATACCGCGCGGGTTTTCCGCCTCGCGCGAGATATCCGAAACCGAATCACAGTGTTAGATATTGCTTTTGAGCTTGGCATACTGCCAGGCAGAATAGATGAGGTTTTGGATCGGTCAGGCGTTGTCTGAGCATCACAAGCCAAGCTTGTTCGTATTGGAAAAGTGAATTTTCGCAACATGGTGCAGTTGCTGACGCCCGTGGCGCTGCACAAACTCATGACCGGCCGTAAGTGTTTTTTCACCCGCACCAAGGGGCAGACCCAACCCATACCGTTTCGAGAGCGCTTTCATACCGCGAAGGAATGCAGCTCGGGCGAGGATACTTGCAGCACCAACAGCGGGATCAGATTCTGCCTTCGGCCACTGATCGACCTGAGGCAGTCCGTCGATTCGAGATAAAGCGCGCTGCATGGTTCGTTCTGGTGCAAAGCGATCGATTAGGACCCACTCGACCGCACCATTTGACTCCACCAGCAAGGTCTCAATGACTTTGGCATGAGCCCATGCCAGGAGAGTATTTAAATTCCCTATCCGCTGGTACAGTTCGTTGTATTTTGCCGGTCCAATCATCAGGACATCCGACCGACATATGTGGCGAAGTGGCCTGTCCATTTGGAGAATACGCTCATCGGAAATGGTTTTGGAGTCATCGACACCGATCTCCAATAGCAACTCTAATTGACTCCGCTCCAGTGCGACCCCTGCAACCACGAGAGGGCCAAAGTAATCGCCTTTGCCAGCCTCATCACTGCCAGCCCAATGACGTGGCGCTGGTTTCGGATGGCGAGACAGCGCCTGCTGGAACGGCTTAGCCGACGCGGTTATTTCAGCCAGCAAGCCGCGCCAAACATCGGCTTCTTTTCCTTGGATAAGTAGTTTTCCTGAGCGGTAGAAAGTGACTCTCACAGCCGGTCCAAGGGCAAGCCAAAACGCATGTTCGGCTTCGGTCATCTGAAATCCATGAGAGCGGAAGAATTCTCCGGTGGAAGCCTGATCTTCTTTCGGGAGCTTGATCGTAAAACTGGATGCCATTTAAAATTCTCGTCTTGATCTGGTCTCCATCATTGGCCGAGCAAGCCCATGCAGTCAAGGTCCTCGAGACAGGCCTAGCGTGGGGCTTTTAACTCTCCGATTTAAGCGCGGGACCGATGACTTCAGAGGTGGTTACGTGTATACTCCGTACCTATGATGAATCAAGCGCCAAACGTAAATCCATTTCTCTGTTTCAACGGACCAATTCAGTTCGATAGAATGAGGGCCGACTTCGTTCGGCCTGCCCTCGAGCAGCTCCTGATGGAGGCAGAACGCGAACTCGAATCCATCGTGGGGGATGACGCTCAATCAACATTTGAATCAGTCATTGGGGCGATGGAAAACGCGACCAGCCGGCTGGAAGACAGCCTCGGATGGGTGTCACATCTGGTCAATCTCATCGACGATAGACAGTTTCGAGATGTCTACAACGAAATGCAGCCTCGAGTCGCCGAGTTCTTTTCAGGCATTCCCCATCGACAAAACCTCTGGGATGCCCTGTCAAATCTGAGTGGGATAGCTGGCTCTCATCGCCTGACCGAAGAGCAGCAGCGGTCCCTGGATTCAACGACTGAAAATTTTAAACGTCAAGGCGCAGCACTCGACGCAGCCGCCAAGATAAAACTGACTAAAATTGATTTAGCACTGGCCACCGAAACAAATCGTTTTACTGAAAACGTTGTCTATGCCGCTGATCAATTTGAGCTGCTGGTGACCGACGAAAGCCGCCTAGCCGGTCTTCCGGAATCCGAAATTGAGGCCGCACGAACATCAGCTGAACGAAAAAACAAAGAGGGATGGCGTTTCACATTACAGGGGCCCAGTTATCTCGCCGCGATGACCTATTTGGAAGACAGTGGCCTTCGAGAAACTCTCTATCGAGCGTATAACAGTCGAGCCACCGACACCCCCTATGACAACACCGAGCGAATGGCCACCATCTTAAATCTTCGGGCTGAGAAGGCACAAATGCTCGGCTATGGCGACGTGGCCGACTTGTACTTGGAAAATCGAATGGTCAAATCAGGTCAGTCCGCACAAGACTTTGTGGACGGCCTGATCCAGCGAACGCGCCCATCGGCCGACCGCGAACATACGGAGCTTATGGCCTTTGCTGCTAAAGAATTTGGAGTTCAGTCAATGGAGGCGTGGGACCTGAGTTTTTACGCCGAGAAGCAGCGGCGACAAGAATTTGGTTTTGATGAGGAAGTCCTCAGGCCTTATCTGGGACTCACATCGGTCCTAGACGGACTATACGACCTGCTCAAGCGCTTGTATGGGGTGACCATTGAGCAGTTACCGGAGCAACCGACCTGGCATCCCGATGTCACCGCGTACTCGCTGAACGGGGAGGCTGGCCAACCCATTGGCATTTTCTATCTCGACTTGTTTCCGCGGGAGGGAAAACGCGGCGGAGCATGGATGCAACCACTCCGACTTGGGGATTCTGGACAAGCGGAGCCACACGTGGGCGTTGTCTGCTGCAACTTTAGCAAACCCATTGGCGCGCAGCCTGCACTGCTCAGGCATCGGGAATTGGAAACTCTGTTTCATGAATTTGGCCACTTGATGCATCATCTTCTGACCCAAGTCAGTGTCCGAGGTTTGGCAGGATGCAATGTTGCCTGGGATTTTGTGGAACTGCCGTCGCAAATCATGGAAAATTGGTGCTGGGAGAAAGAGGGACTCAATTTAGTCGCTCGCCATTATGAAACAGGTTTGCCTATCCCTGACGCCCTTTTTGAAAAGCTCATCAATGCACGAAACTTTAGGACGGCAACGGGAATGATGCGTCAGCTTAGTTTTGGAGCGGTCGATCTGGCGCTACACCGGGTGTACGACCCGGGGACAGACGGCAGTGTTGTCGAATTCTCAAGCAAGGTCGCCTCAGACTTTTTTCCGATACCACTGCCATCGGATTATGCGCAAATTGCATCCTTTCGCCATTTATTCGGCGGACCCATCGCTTATGCGGCAGGCTATTACTCCTATAAATGGGCTGAGGTTTTAGAAGCCGATGCATTTTCTCGATTTAAAAACGAAGGACTTTTTTCGGCGTCAGTCGGCGATGCATTTCGCCGAACGATTTTGTCCAAGGGGAACAGCAAAGACCCAATGGTTTTGTACACGGACTTCATGGGTAGACACCCTGATCCAGATGCACTTTTTGAGCGGGCTGGTTTGGCATGATAGGAGCTGTCGTTAGATGTTGAGATCGATCGATGTACCCCAGGCGAATGCATTGGAAACGGTCAGACAGGTTGTCTATGCGATTGATCTCGGTGTGCGACGCATAGATGACCTGGCCGACTTTACAGGCTTCTCAACGCGCCATGCAGGCTACCGTGTGCATGCCGCTCGTATCCTAGGGCTGATTCGTCTGAATGATGATGAAGCGACCATTACAGCATTGGGTGAACGGCTCCTCTGTGCAGATCCACAGTCCGAAAAAGAACGAGCGGTCTTCTACGATGCGATCGCTGGTTCCGCCGTCATTCAGCTATTGGTCCCCGACTTACTCAGCCTTGTTCCTCCGAGCTCTGACACCATTACAGCGCGTCTATTTAGGCAGACTAAATTGCGTGAAACAACCGCTCAGCGCCGTGCTGGGGGCCTACTCGCATGGCGCCGCTATGTCTACGGCGAGCCTGGATTAGACCGCCCGCCATCAAGAAAGCGTAAAGAGAAACGCAGCGCCACAGAACCGACACAAGGTGTTCAACTGGATCTTTTTAAACTCTAAAATCAGCTCTCTTGTCTCCACTGTGAACGGGACCCGGCGCCTTGAATTCAGAGCCAGCGTGGTGCCACGCAAAGGCGTTGGATTAAAAACTCGTTTTGATGGTCGCCAGTGGTTGGACCAATTATCAAGGTGTCGCGAAGGGAATCCTGAAGTACTCGACCTCAATATCTAGGTTCGTAATTTGGCCCGCATCCCCTTCAACGTAATCCTCGATTATCAGACTAAAAACCCCCGTTGCCGGTAGCCCTGAAAACGGCTCGTATGTCCGTCTATCGAAATTGATTGTGTCACTCGTGAACGGTAAGAAGTCATCGTCCAACCCACCGTCTAAACCGTCTCGTCCTTCCCGGTTCCAAAGAACAGCTTTGACAACACCGTTCCAAGCCGCGCTGATCTTTAAGTCATTTAGAAAGCTATGCTCGACCAGTAGATCGCGGACAATCAGTCGGCGTATGAAAGCTCCATCGGGCGCATCTATTGGTAATTCGATAGTGGTGTTTCCGACAAGCCCCCGACGATAATCACGCAGCACTGCAGGCGTTTCCAAATGCGCGCGAGATGCCCGGGTTGGTATAATAGAATTGACGACCACATAATCATTTTGCGCGTCATCAAAACCATAAACACGGGCGTAGTAGCGTCCCAGATTGAGTTCGAAAGAAATCAGCTCATCATCCGTAATGGACACCGAGGCTGACAAACGCTCTCCGGCCTCATCATAGAGTTCCATGTCAAGGTCACCTTCCGAGTGTTTAAACAAAAGATGCAGCTCGACACGACCTGCTTCTTCCACATCGAAAACATACCAATCATCATCAAAGGGACAAATCTGTCTTCGGTGTCCATTAGGTGGAAAGGGAGAGGCTGAAACCTGGTCGTCATTCTGTTCGGCATCTCCGTCAGGGCTATCGTCAGTGCATCGAGTATATTGATTGTAGGTCAGGCTAAAGGGCGTTGGGTCAGCTCCAGGGGTCGCCCTGTAGACCCGAACATAATAGCCTGAATTGTGCCCGCCATGCCGACGCAGAAAGACCGTTTCATTATCGGTATTCGAGCGCGAGGTTGCGAGTACTTCAAGTTCCCCGTCTACGCCGAAATACAGGATTTGAAGATCAAGGTCGCCTTCACTCTGTCGAAATTGAATATCGACTTCAACGCCATCACCCGTCTCTGGCTCAACGTAAAACCAATCTTCGTCATATGGACACAAAACTAAGTCAGCATGCTGGTCAATTCGGGTATTGCCAGGCTGAAGGAGAGAGGCGTTTCGCCAGCTATCATTTTGACCAGCTCGGTCGAATTCATCATCCAGGCATTGACTTGGCAAGTCCGGTGTCACCGGGTTGCAATCGTCATCAATTGAGTTCCCAATGACCTCGACTAGACCAGGCACATTGGGATTGACGGGTTCGCAATCCTCATCATCCACAACGCCATCACCATCGCTGTCGTTGACCACCTCGGCGCACTCAGTGTCTCCACCCCGACAGTTATGATCGATGCCATCACTGCAGTTTTCGCGGTTGTTTTCAACGGCACTTGGACTCACCTCTCGGTCGCCATCATCGCAATCTTCTAGGAAACCAACGCCGTCACCATCCAGGTCATCATCTGGGGTACTGAGATTACAATCGTCATCTAGGCCGTTATAGGGCACTTCCTGCGCATCAGGGTTAACGGTACTCACCAGGTCATTACAATCATCACCACCACGGCCACTGGCTCTAAATCCATCACCATCTACGTCATTATCATGGGTGGCATCACTACAATCATCATCACGCCCATTATAAAAGATCTCTCGGACGGAGGGGTTGATCAACGGGTCACCATCATCGCAATCGTCCGCCACCCGAAATCCATCCCGATCAAGGTCATCGTCTGGCGTGGTCTGATTACAATCATCATCCCGTGCATTGTAGGGGACCTCGTTCATACTGGGATGAATGTTCTCATCATCGTCGTTGCAATCACCCATCGCTTCAGAGAAGCCGTCTCCATCTCGGTCGCGCTCGCTGAGAACTTGGTCGCTGCCATCGCAGTTCTCATCGATACGATTACTTGAAATCTCCATCATGGCAGGGTTGATATTGGCATCATTGTCATCACAGTCCCATCCACCAACATGGTCGGCAATATAACCGTCGCCATCCAGGTCATCATCGCTGGTCAAGGGGTCGCAATCGTCATCATAACCATTGTACGGGGTTTCGGACCGGCCGGGATTGACCGCACTGATCTGGTCATCGCAATCTACATCCTCAGTGTATCCATCGCGGTCCTGATCTCGACCACCGCAAATTTGATCGTGACCATCACAATTTTGGTCAATACCGTCCCCGCAATGGGTGGTGGCATTCTCTTCGATCGCGGGATTCACGTTGGGATCTTCGTCGTCACAATCTAAGCCAAGACAGGCTGCGCCAATTCCATACTCATCTCCATCCAAATCGATGCAATTCTCTATCTTGGGTAAACAACGACCCGAATCGTTACAATACTCAGATGGCAAACAATGTGAGTCATTGGCGCACTCCACGCCGAAGCAATATCCGTCTAAACATAAGCCCTGCTCGCAATCAGAATTATGAGCGCAAGCCTGCCCACCTCGCACAACACAATCTCCTGTGTCCACGTCACAAACTTGACCACCAGGGCAGCCAACATGACGACAATCATTGTCGGTTCCAACGACGCAAATGTAGCGTTCAAGGTCGCAGGTCGCGCCAGTCTGACAAACCTTCTCCGCGTTGCAATCTCCCACACGACAGGCACCACCCTGTTCGGCATTCATTCGAATACACACTAAGCCTGCACCGCATTGGTGGTCACTGAGACACCCGTTGTTTTGATACACAGGCGCCACTGTTTTAGATTGTTCACAGGCCACCGAAAGACATGCCGCTGTCAAAAAAACATATGTGAGAGCCAGCTTTTGCAAAACGAAATACCTAATCCTTCTCTTGTCCCACGTTTAGAACACTCACTAAAATACCCAAAAAAGAGTTTAATTTTACCGTCGGTCGATGCGTACGTAAAGGTAACAAAGGAATCATAGCCCGTGCGAGCACACAGCAGCAAATTGAGCATCATTTTCGTCTTTTTTATCTTGGGATGTCTCGACGAATCACCGGCAGAAGGCGTGATTACCCTCTTCGATGCAATGCCATCCATCCATACGATGGACGGAGACGCCAGCCTGGTCCCACCTGATGCAGGGCCAAGCGATTTGGGCGATTCCGTGCACTTCGACGACATCGAAATCACCGCTGGCCGCTCGGAGTTTATCAGGGTCAACATTCCCCCAAACACCCTGAGCCTACACATTGATGCAGTCGGTGACCCATCGGTTGTCTATGCCATCTCCCATTTGGAAAGTGAAGACGGTGACGTGCTTGTCTCCGAGATGCCTGATGGCGTGACCATTACAAATCAGGATCGACAATTGTCTCCATTTCCAGGCCCCTTCAAAAGCCCTAACCGTTCAGCATCGCCCAATACAGGCGTCGCGACACTCTTAGCCCCCAATAACTTAAATGTTAATTTTTATCCCGGTCCATGGCTGATTCGCGTGTCGGCCATGGGCGCATTCGGCGCCATCAACACAACGACCAATCTGCGGGTGACGTATAAACGCGCGCGAGACCCTCAAATAAATGGTCGTATCCCCCTACACTTCTTCTTTACTGGGGCCAACGGTTGGACTGCTCAGTCGGCGGCCAATGACCCGACTTTTCAGGCAGCCGTAAACCGTATGGCGTCCTTTTATGCAGCCATTGGAATCGAGTTGACATCATTCACCTTTGACGACATTCCATCGAGCTATCGTCAGGTCGATATCGGCCCCCTTGGGCCCGGACGCCCAGACAGTTCACTCCACGCGATGTTCAGTCTCAACACGTACGAGACGGGGGTCGCTCTGTTTTTCGTCGACCGAATCGGAATGGGTCAAAACGGAGGTATAGTGGGGGGGATTTCAGGAGGAACGCCCGGTCCCCTGCGCCCAGGGACCGTCAGAAGCGGTGTGGCCGTTGCAACGCTTCTATCATCGTCTCCAGGCGAGTTGGGCCATGTGATGGCCCACGAGACCGGTCACTACCTTGGTCTCTTTCATACCCAGGAAACCGTGGGCGGCATCGTCGATCAACTAAACGATACCCCAACGGGCTTCTTCAGTAGCGATAATCTCATGTTCCCGACGGTAACCAGCGCCCCAGCCAGTCTGTCCGATGAACAAGCCTGGGTCATTTATAGGAACCCTGTCGTCGAAGGGGGGGTAGATGACTAAACTTAGACATATGGCATTGATGGCCATCTTTAGCATGGTCCCCAGCATCAGTACTGGAGAGCCATCAGAGGAATTACTCGTCCTCCTGTCATCCATCGATCGACCCTTGACCCGATTGGACCTCCAATACTGTCAGGCCGAGGTGGATGTTCTTCTGAGCATAGCCGGCGCACCCGAGCATTCGCTCTATCGACGGGGACGTGCGATCGCAGCCCTGGGGCAACTCAACGACCCAAGAAGTCTGAGCGGCCTAATTGAATTATGGGATAAAGATCTCGAGCCGGGACTCGAAGTTGAAATCGTCTATGCCATCAACGCACTGGATGCAAACTTTGATATTTGGCACCTGACCAGCCTATTTGAAAGCCGACTGTCTGGCGCAAGCCCACCGGTTTTCATGGCGATCACACGTATCCTTGGACTTGACGCCGCGCCTTAACGTTTTCTCAGAGACACATGCCAGGTGTTATTCCGCCGGTCGAATAAATCCATAGCCTCAAGTTTCAGTGGATAAAACCCTCGACGATATACGACCACAGTTGAGTCAACAGGCAGTTCACACTGAGCAACATTCCGACAATACACATGGCCATCTTTGCGCCGAACAAAACGAGACTGTCCTTGCGCCACTTTAACCAAAACCATCGCACTGGGCTTTTGGACATTTTTCTCTGCTATGAGTCGCTTGACGATATTGGGCGCGTCATCGGGCGGCCCAATGTCCGCTCGTGTCTGACTCTTGATGGCTTCGAACACACTTCGGACACTCATATCAGTCTCATCAGCACGCGCTGGACTGGACGCAACAGGCTCTTTTGAACTCAAACTAAAAAAGAATATCCAGACAGTGAGACAAACCAAGATGACCACCAAAGAGACTAAGTACCCCCTCTTCAGCGCTGGCGGCTGGTTCTTTTTCAGCGGCTGTTCATCAAGCTGCGGAGGCGGTTCCTGCTGCGCTTTTGGATCAATCTGACGCTGTTGTGCGTTCGCGTCTGATGAAACATATCGTCCAAGAGACTGCTCATCTGTTCCAAAAACACCGCGCTGTAGTTGGCCTGCGGTCGGCCTTTTTTCTTCAACAGTCTTAGAATAATCTAGGACCGGGTGACCGCTATCACCAATGGCCTCGCCCTGTGATGCTATCTCCCCGTCTCGCTCTGACCGATCCGTCATCATCAACTCGGCAGAGTCGGATATGGTTTCGGCGTCTCCATCATCGGAGCGGGCAGCACTGACTTTGCCCATGGATTCAAACCAAACCGGTAATTGATCTGCAGCCTCCGACTGGTCAGTGCGATCGATGGTCTGGCGTGGCGTATGCGTGCTCGAGATAGCACGGGCCTCACTTAACAAAGCCTGCAGACGTTGACCAAGGGCCGCCGCGCTCGCCGGACGTTCATCGCGGTTCTTGCGCAAACAAACCATCACGAAATCATCTACCTCTGCGCTCAGTTCCAGCATTGGCGCACGCTCTCGCAACGGGATGGGCTGCTCACTGATTTGACGTCTCAAAACATCAGCTGGCTCACCGGTAAAAACATCGACGCCAGCCAACATTCGGTACATCGTCGCACCAAAGGAATAAATATCAGTCGCAGGCGTGACCTGCCCCATTGTAGCCTGCTCAGGAGCCATGTATCGGGGTGAACCTTTAACCCCCATCGAAGGCAACGGCACTTTCACATTTCTGTCCGACTCCCAGAGCTTAGCAACACCAAAATCAAGTACTTTAACCGCGTCTTGACGCTCGCCTGCCAGACGTTGAAGGAAGATGTTACCCGGCTTCAGGTCCCGATGGACCAAACCGATGGCGTGGGCCTCTGCCAACGCATTCAAAACTTCCTGGCCTATGTAAAGTGCATCAACTAAATCGAGTCGATGTTCTCTCTTGAGGCGCTGAGCCAAGTCTTCACCATCGAGAAATTCCGTCACCATGTACGGCTCACCCGAGTCATTAAAACCGAAGTCGAGAACTTGGAGAATTTGGGGGCTGTGGAGCTTGCTAAGATTTTGAACTTCTTGGATAAAGGCTTGCTGAACAGCGTCATCATGACGCACATCGGCCCGAATCTGTTTGACGGCAACCCATCTATCTAGGTGTGGGTGACGGGCCTTCCAAATCGTACCCATCCCGCCTTCTGCGATGAGTGATATCAGCTGATAACCGCCTATGTATTTTTGGTCTGTCATCGATCAGAATGATGGCACACCCCGACTCGTCTCGACAGTATAGAAGTCAGCAATCCGTCAGGCAGATGGATCTAACCAAACAATGGACTCACCAGTCAGGGGGCTTGTCATTCGATAACGGCCTGGTTGTCCCATTTCAATGACAGCGCCGCTGTCGACGTCTACTTTACCACCGCCGCCAGGGACTTCGATGACATATCGGGGACGGTCTGGCCCAGCTAAGAGCTTAAGCAGGTCCCGGTAAATCGTTCTGCCCTGCTGAATGCTGACGCGAAAGTGAGTGGTACCGGGAGCCGGGTCTAAATGATGCAAGTAATAAGGCCTAACACCCACGTCAGCGAGGTGGTTGTATAATTCGGCCAAGATCTCGGGCCTGTCATTGACGCCCCTGAGTAGAACGGATTGATTCGCAAGCGAGATGCCAGCATTGCGCATCATCTCGAGTTTACTCTCGGCCAATGGCGTCAATTCCCTGGGATGATTAAAGTGAGTCACCAGATAAATTCGATGAGATACACCGAGCGCGTCTATGAACTGCTGATCTATACGGTATGGAAAAGTCACGGGCATCCGTGTGTGAATCCGTACACGTTTGACGTGCTTGATAGACGAAAGTTTGTCTATCAAGCCCCCAAGTCGCTTATTGGAGAGAATCAGTGGGTCTCCACCACTGAGAATTACTTCTCTGATCTGGTCTTTTGACGCGATGTATTCTAGGGCGGCCGGAACCGCCTTTTGGTATCGAATTTGGCCTTCATTTAGAGCAACTTTGCGAAAGCAATACCGACAATACATAGGACAGATATGCGTTGGTGTGAGCAGCACCCGGTTTGGATAGCGATGAATAAGAGCCTGGTTTACACGATGCGTATTATCGCCAGTGGGATCTGGGTCGATGCGACCATCATCATTGAGTTCATTGATGTCAGGTATCGCTTGCAGCCGAATTGGACAATTGGAATCAGCGGGATCGATCAAGCTCAGATAATAGTCGCTGACAAATGTTTTATGACGACTCTCCACCGCGTCCAATAATTGGAGTTCCGCGGCCGATAAGACGCCTCGATCGACCAGTGCAGCAACGCTGGTAGCAGACCGGCCTAGGCGTGTTTTCCAATCATCAGGCTCTCTGGTCTTTGGGGGCTCATCAATAGAGACTAAGGGGCCTTCAGTGACCCGTGCATCGAGCATTCGAGCGCTACTTGGCCATGGGAGACTTGGGCGCGCCGTTTTCCGCCTTCTTTGCGTCTTCTTTAGCGTCTTCAGCGGCTTGCTTGGCTAATTTGGCCTCAAGTTTCTTGAGGGTCTTGAGCTTCTTGTTGACCTTCTTAATGACCTTCAAAAGGCCTTTTCGAATTTTAATGACCGCTTTGCCTGTCTTTTTGGTCTGTTTTTTATCGCCGGATGCCTCAGCTGTCTGATACGCATCTAGTGCCGCTGAATGCGCCATGTAGTATTTGTTCATGGCCTCTAAGAATAAGCTACTGGCCGAGCTGACCGCATCTTCAATATCTGCATATTCCTGCATCGCAGATTGAAGGCGATTAAGCCTTTTCTCAGTCGCTTCGCGCTTTTCATCGACAACTTTTTTAAGAGCCGCATCCGGATCTTTCACCTCGGGCGCATCCGATTTTTCTTTTTTCGTCTCAACGCTCGTATCATCCGCAAGCGGGTCCAACGGATCTGTCTGAGCCAGTGCAACCTGGCTTGCGAATGCGGTCAAGAGACATAAACAGAGGCATAATCGACTAAAGTATAAGCTCATCTAGAAAACTCCAAGTGACAGTGTTGAGGTCATTCTGAACGGGTTGAGTTGACGAATCAATAGGTCAAATATTCGTTTTTAAAAGTACTGTTCAGTCTAAGCCGCCCTGGCCCCTGTATTTCGCCACAATTTGTGCCAAGCGGGCTTCAAGATTCCCTTCCGGTTGCCAACCCAAACCGGACTTCAAGCGCTCCGCAGAACACACCCAATGCCCGGCCGTTGCTTCTCGCCATTTATCACGCGTCAGTATCCGCGTTTGTCCGGTGAGCCGACTTTGGGCTTCTGATACACACGCCGCCAAATACGTAACCCAAGACGGACATTTAATCACCGTAATGGGCGTATCCATGAGTTGAGCGATTATCTTGCCGAGGGCTTCGTAGCTTATGATTTCATCTGCGGCCGCATAATAGAGACCTTGATCCAGGTCAGGACACGTCGGATTCAGTCGCTCGCCACCCAAAAGAATACAAATCATCGCGTTCGCCAAGTCTTGGACATGAATCGCAGAGACATTCATAGGTCGCCTTGAGGGCAAGACATGGACGCCTCGGGAAATGCTCTTGAATAAGGGGAATGAGGCCTGATCGTCCCCACCAAGAACCATGGGCGGTCGGATGATACTGGTGGGTACGCGGTCCGCATATTGTTCTACAACACGTTCGGACTGTCTCTTTGTTCGACCATAATGTGATACAGGATGGCTCGGATTACCCTCGACGTGGGGTGTACCAGAGCGGCTTGGACCAGCGGCTGCCAAGGACGATATATGAACAAACACAGGCGGTTTATCTTGTTCATGACATGCGCCAATGACACTGTCTGTGCCCGCTACATTGACCGTTGTAAATTCTGCCTTCCATGGCACTTTCAATAAACTAGCCAGGTGAATGACGCCGTCAACTCCACATAATGCCTGAGCAACAGCGGCTTTATCCGGCAGAACACCATGGGCAATTTCGATCTCACTGGTCGGTAGCGTGGACAGGTTAGAATTGGGTCGAGAAAGGATTCGGACGCAAAAACCTTTAGTCAGTAGCGTCGGCACCAAGGTCCGACCGATAAAACCGGTCGCCCCGGTGACCAATATGCGATTCAACATCGCTCCTCGAATGCCGATACTTCAGGGAAGACTAGCAGCAAGCACCTGGCGATGCATCCGATGATTGGACTGCGGCGTCTGGGCCACAGTCAAAGATCCCGAAGTGTACGTCTGTATTACCGTCGATTCGAAAGTGTGGGGCTAGACGACTATCGGCCAGCATAGAGGCTGTGTTTGAACAGACGGGCATGGGTTTGCCGGTCAGAAAAATGTGATGGTCATCAAGTCCAAATCGATGGGGTTTATTGTCTATTGTCCCCAAATACCAAGCAACCTGGCCGTAATCTTCACAGCGGTCTTCGAGCTGTGGGAGATTAAAAACCCGAATTGTCATCGAGTAGAAGCGGACATTTCCGCAGCGTTCTTCAAGTTCTGGATTACTCGGCTCGATTGGACTCGATGCGATCACTCGATAATCACGGATACCGAGGTCAGACATCATTCGTCGAAAGTCTTCAACATAGAGAGCACCGCCTAAGCATTCACCGACAAGAACCGGATCTTGCTTCATGTCCGTAGACAGTCGACGATCCGAGAAGACATCAGAGAAGTATAATTCACCGCCCGGCTTTAAAACCCTCAAGATCTCTCTGAAGACAGCTTTCTTATCTGGGGCTAAATTGATGACGCAGTTTGAAATCGCAACATCGACGCTGCTGTCCTCGACACCAATGTCATCCAGCTTTTCCATATAGCCTTCATGGAAGCTGACATTGGACCTCTCGTGTCCAAAACGTTGCCTGTGCTCGTCCTGATACTTCCGAGCCACCTCCAGCTGCTGGGGTGTCATATCGATGCCGATCACGCGACCTTGTTCGCCCACCAGCTGTGAGGCGAGATAAACGTCACGACCCGTCCCACATCCAAGGTCAAGGACTGTGCAGCCCTTTAAAACATCAGGAATCGGTGAGCCACACCCATAGAACTTTGTTTGAATCTCATCAGCGATAAGAGCCACTTTGGATCTCAAATGAACGGGGATCGCTTCCGTTGGACAGCAGGCGGTCGTCTGGAGGTCGGCTTTGGTCTTGAGGACCTCTCCATAGTAGGTCCGGACATCTTCGTGTGTATGTAAATCGGTCATTAACGTGCCCCTGTAGGAAAAAACCTGTAGCCAGATAACCCGGACTTTGAGTCAAAACAAGCAACAAAGAGCAACGAGCCTGTGACAATCGCCTACTCGTTTCTCTGAGCAAGGATAAATTGTGTGTCGGTGATCAGCCTGTCGACTAATTCCGCCCGACTTCGGAGACCGAAAAACGGACGATCAGGTTGGGGCTGGGTGCCCTTGAGAATGGCCTCAACCCAGACGCGCCCCCTATCCTCGGTTGCTTCGTGATGGCTAGACGGATCTTTTATGAGTATAAACGCGAATTTATAAAGAAGATCATAGACAACTTCATAGGCGCGTTCTCCCCGGGCAAAGGCCCCAATTTCTGACCATTCGTATGGCGTCAGCTGA
>MDTC01264632.1_pt1 | contig 18038 bp, 12 predicted proteins | sample 811181 | NCBI WGS metagenome assembly MDTC01 (sample SAMN05326644, study PRJNA326480) | marine metagenome | isolation source: seawater | place: Pacific Ocean: North | collected 2011
ACTTGGGCGAGACAAAATAACTGCACATCCTCCACCACCTGCTCCCACTGCTTTCCACGCCATCACTCGTTTTTCTTCTATCAATGGCTCAATTACTGGTTTGAACGGAGCATGTATTTTCTCATCAATTAAATCTACTCCTTCGCATACTTGTTTCAATGATTCAACAACTGAATCTCTTCTATCTCGATTGAGCCCCTCTGCCATCTTTTTTGCTGCACTTCTTAGCATTAGTAACCCTTCTTCTACCTGTGAATCGCCTTGTTCAAATCTCTCCCAAACTTCCTTATGCATCTCTCCAGAAACGTGTTGAATTCCACTATCGACCAAAATTAGATGTTTAGTTAGCCAGTTCCTAGAACTAGGTAATGGTTCCAATGGAAGTTGTTCAACTCTATCTCCAATGAAAAGTAAGTGATTGAAACCTCCAAGTGCCGCTGCCCATTGATCTTGCCGTCCACCAATATTTCCGAGTTGCATTTCAAAATTGTATGCTTGTTCAGCAATTTCTAGTGGTCCTGACTTCCCACCATCTATTGCCGCCAATAATGCCACATTTACTGATCCGGTGGTGCCTAGACCTGAACCAAGTCTTGAATTGCTTCTATAATTAGCAATTAACATTCCTTCTTCATTTGTACTTACATTTGCTTCAGCATGAATTTTTATTGCAAAATTCACCACTTCACCACCATACTTTTCAGCAAATATTGGCACATCTGTCCATCCACCTGCGAGGTCAATTCGAGTAGGGGCTTTTGCAGTACTAGATCTCATTCATCTCCCTCCGGGAAGTCCAAAGCAATACGACTTCTTCGATGGTCTACCCTAGTAACCACCACTCTCACAGAAGTTCCTCTTGGATACAGTGTTTTGAGGTTATCGAATCCAAGGCTCGGAAGAAGACTCATTGGAATAAGGCCATTCATATTCGGTTGTAGTTCAATGAATAGGCCGTGTTTGTCATGCCATCCATCTACCGTTCCTCTAATCACATCTCCCTTAGAGTAAGGAATTCCTTCCAGTCGAGCAAAATCCCTTGGATCTTCGTCAGTTTCTCGGCCATAATCCAAATGTCTGACTCCAATCAAGGGGATTCCCTCACTCATATGCCCTATACCAGGTTGAATCCACGGGATTCTCGAATCAATACTAATTTCAGATTCTATTGTTTCATTTGTTCTCAGTTTAATTAGTATTTTTAGATACGGTGTCTTGAATAATGTCCTAAACCACCCACATATTGGTTCGATTGTAAATCCACTGACTCTAGTTCTATCCAGTATATCTATTCCATCCACAATCATCTCTTGTTTTTCTTCAGGAATTTGTCCCCATCGAATCAATCCCGATTCTTCCCTTCCTTTATGTTGGATGGTATCCCAAGTCCCGAATAACATTAATTTCTCTAATATGTGATTACGTGTTTCGTTGTTCATTTTGTCTTCTCCGTCAAATAGGGATTTTATTGCGGTTGAATTTCTCAAATTGAGAATTTTATGTTGCCCCATTGTATCAGCGCTAACTTCACTACTTCGATGTGTGAGGATTATTGCTGCCTTGATTGGTGGAGAATCGTCAGCCACTCCACTTAGTATAATCGAGGGGCGCAGGATTCTGCTAACTTGGTTGATTCGATCATCAAGCCGTCCAAATGGATAATCTACTCCTCCCTTAGTTTGCTTCATTCCATCTTCGGAAACTTCGATTTTCCCCTTCCAGTGTTTCACTTCAATTAGAACAATTCCTTTAGGTGAAATAGCTACAATATCAATTTCAAATCGACCGACTAGTCGATTTGGGTCTGGGATTAAAACACCAGAAAGAAAGTGCCACCCTTGTGGACCCAATTTTTTCTCCAAATTTTTTCTAGCAATTTCTTCACCCTTTAATCCGGCTTCTTCTCCATGATTCCTTTCTTCGTAAGAATCAATCATCCTCCTTCGGAGTTGAAACCTAGTGCGGAAACCGGTCATGTTGATGATTCACATACTTCACGGTACATAGTTCGGAGGTTCAGGATAATCGCCATTGTACAATTGAACCCGATGGAACTTCTGCATCCCATCCTCCATTGTTTAACTCAATCTTCTTCTTCTTGGCGTTTTCTAACATACTACATTCATGTACGCGACTCAAATCGAGTTCTGAAGAAATTCTACCATTCCAATCAGTTTCTGTCGGATTATACACTCGAAGAATGATTGCTCCTTGATCCTCTGATGGTTTGAATGCTGAAAGAATCGGCTCTGGGCCATCTCCTTCAAATCGGATATGTTGCAGACTCCGACCTAGTGTTCCAGGAGTAAGAGATTCTTCAAAGAAGCCATTCGCCAGTGGTTTTCTAGTTGCTACTAATAGATTCGCAGATGCTGCAAAACATTCTGCAGCATGATGTACAGATTCACTTTGCCAATCTTCGTCGAAAGGAAGTATTGACCATCGAGTAATAGACGAACCAATACATTGGGAACCCGGAGCTGGTAGTACTGCGTCAGCAGATTCATGTCTATGGGCAAACCCGTTTTGTGAAGTCCAACCCACTGAACGGACCAATGTTAGTGCGAGATCATGCCCCCCAGGATCTGCATCGTCTGCAAGAATAACTTCGTATTCATTTACACCAGGAGATAGTAATGCTAATCCTCCATCATTCAAACCATCATCTGTTCCTGTTACTGCGAGGAATCGTTCCATTGGTTGTGTTGGTACAAGTGGTTGAGTCCAAGTTGGATCATGAGGGTGAAGTACAGGCCTTCGAACAACATCGAATGGGGATCCTGCATGCGATTCAGTCAGGTGCATCCCAGTTGGAACAATTAATCGGAGTCTGTGATCTTCGGCTTTGTTATCGACCCATGTCTCTACTTCTACGTTCCTTTCACCTAATCTTACTGTAACGAAATGGTCAATAATTACGGGAGCCAATTCTACACTTCGAGTTTGATTTGTAATATCGAGATATGCAGGAAGATTCCAAATAATTCTTAGATGAACTGTAGCTGACCACTCATCTGAATGTTGTAAACTACTGGTGGTTTGGATTCTTGTAATATCTGCATCGTGCAGGCGCCTATCTAAAGGCTGAGCTCTAAGATCCATTGGCCCATCCCTTTGTCCGGGATGTCCTGCGGGACTATGGTCGTGAGAATCACCTGCATCTTCTACGTCCTCAAGTCTTCCAATTCCTGGGAATCTACGCCCAGTGGAACGGTCAATAAGATCGAATCGACCGTCTGCTAGGAATTCAATTCTTACTTCTCCATTGTCTATTGATGATACCCTACCTCCTTCTTGTTCAACTTGAACAGGTTTACTTGGAAGAGTGGATGGCGCAGCATGCCCGGGAACTGCATGAAGGACATGTATTCCAGGTGGTAATCGATGTACTTGCACCCTACCTCTAATACGCGGTAATTCTAGTTGAACATGTGTATCTCTATGGAGGTGTGTGTCTACTTCTGGTGCAACTTGAATTAAATCACTAATTATTACAGAATTTATTGGGGCTTTAGAGAATTCTAGGTGCACTGGGTTCCCAGCATCCAACCAACATCGATATGCTGGAGCGACAATGTCTAATGGCAACATTCCACTCCATTCAGTCCCTAGTGGATTATGCAATAGTAACGGTACTGCATCGCGGTCAATATGATGTAGGTTCATTGAATCTGCAAGTTCTATTCGCACATCTTCTGTAACCATAGATGCAGTTTCTTGTGCATGTCTGAAGGAATCTTCCATGTCCATATGAACTGCATCAGGAGAAACTCCTCCAATTTCATGGAATCCATGATTCTGTAGCACTAAGTTCCATGCATCTTGTATTCTTTCCCACCGTTTCCGCCCATCATGGAACCAACTTAGAGCCGCTAATGGTTCTGTAGATTGAGTAAGAGTTCGTATTGTGTGGTCATTCATTCTCTTCAGGTATATCCGGGAAGACAATGCTCCACTATGGAGCATTCTATCCCATCCATGGCGCATTTCACCATCAAATGCGTACAGTTTTTTCCTTCCAACCCAAGAACGTACATCTTTTGCAAATTCTGTAAAACTCGAATGTTTGAAGGAAACCCCTCCTTCCATTGCTTTGTTAGCATCAGAAATTAGGCTCGGTAGGGATGGTTGTGCCATTCCATGCCGAGTTCCATTTCCGAAAACCATCATTGGTGGAAGCCAACCATATCGTTCCAAGTGCATATTCGAAAGATCTTCGACCCTTACACAAGCCGAATCGGAATCTATATCCATTTTATCCTTGGAATCGGTCTCTCTTTTCTCGAATCCCCATCCTCCCAATGAGTTTCCGTTAGGTACTTGTTTAATCGCTAGAACTGATGAATTACCATCAGTGGAACTCCACTTGAAAACACCACGAGCATCTTGAATCCAAGGGCCAGCTCCACCGTTGAAAATCAATTCATCTGAACCAATCCCTGTTAGCAAGGCCGGCAATTGACTAACATGTGAAGTGCTCCGAGGCATTACAGTACTACCAATAGTTCCTCCAAATGATTTGATTGTCGAGACTCCCTTCTGCAAATTTCTAATCAATGCTTCACCCCCAACTAAGAATTGAGCAGGGGGATTGTACCAGGGACCGATATTCAATCGACCATCAGAAATTAGTGAACTAACAAGTTCACGGTTTTCTGGCCTATAAGATAAGTATTCTTCCAACATCAATGTTTGTCCATCGAGGTCAAAGGACGGAAAAGTCTCCTGATTGGATTCTAGAAGAGTCAACAAATCGTCCATCATATCGAGAAGTAGATGTCTATTTGATGCTACTGACCGTACAGCAGTTCTAGGCCATAGTGCGAAAGGTACAATGTGGCCACTTCGTTCTGTATCTGGTAAATCATCATACACAGAACCTGCTGGAGCATTAACTTCTCTTGGAGCAATAGAAACAGGAGGGGGTGCATCATCAGGGTCACTCTCTGAAAGTGGAATTCGATTTGGCAATGCATCCAATGATTCCACTTCGATCTCCATAGGTTTACGGTCATCAGTTCCAAATTTATCCACAATTATTGGTCCTTCATTATCTTCATCTTGGTATTCATCATCCTCTTCGACGTCGTCTTCTTCGCTGTCTTCTTCTTCTTCTTCGACATCTTCTTCGATGTCTTCTTCTTCGGCATCATCTTCGGTGGTAGAAATTGGTGGTCCTTTCAAAGGTGGACGTGAAGAAGGCGGCCCTGAAGGTGGCCCAGATGAAGGCGGCCCAGATGAAGGCGGCCCAGATGAAGGCGGCCCAGATGAAGGCGGCCCTGTAGAAGGTGGTCCTCTTCCAGGAGGACCTCTTGGAGGTCCTGGAGATGCCTTAGTCTCCGCGTTTTCGATAATATCGCCCTCTTCTTCTTTGGGCCCAGTTGGCGGTTTAGAGGTCGGCGGCCCTCTTGGAGGTCCTTTAGGAGGGCCGGGCACCATGGCTCTCGATACAAGGCTGGGATAATGAAACTGCCCCGAAATATGCCCGATTGTTGAGACACCCTCAAGGAGGATAATGTAGCCCGAGTATCATGGCAGACGAGCCAGTTGATGCTGATTTGGTTGGTGATGAGCCTCAGCAAAGCTCCAGTTCATTATCTGAAAAGATCGCAAAATTGTACCCAATTGGTAGAAAACCTGATCCTAACAAATCACAATTATTGCGTGCAGTTTGGATGTCTACAATTATGTTGACAATTCCTTTTGTAGCTGCAATGCCTTTGTTGAATCCAGAACCTGAGATGGAGGTTGAAAATTGGTATGCTGAATGGGGTACTCAATCATGGTCTACTGAAGTAGGTCAGACTGTATCAAGTGGTTCTAGAGTTGAAGCCATGGTAACCGTAGACCAAGGCGGAATACTAGCTGCAAATTATTCCGTTGTAAATCAAGGTGGGACTTTGGCAGGCGTTGATTGTCAACCACAATGGCTTGTAGAAGTTAGGGCCCCAGATCCTGTAAATTACTCCGATGGTACAAACAGTACTTCATGGTCTGCAGAAAATTGGGAAGGCTCAGATACAGTCAATATCGATACTCCAATTCCTGAAATCAATGCTACTTCAAGTGATGAATTACAGGAAACGATATTCAATTTGAAAAGTGACACACAGGTTTGGATGTACGGTAAGGGTGACTGGCTTCTTTCAGTAACTAATCAGGGTAGTGAAGGCACTTTGTGCCTTGGAAGTAATCAACAAGTAACCTTTCAAATTAATCTCACTGTTACTCAATGGAGAGAACCTCGGTTTGCAGATGGTGATTTTAATTTCACAACATCAACTGTTGGCGGCGGAACGCCAGTTGGAACTTATGTCACTCTGGGTGGAGCAGCACCACTTCTTTTGATTGCAGCAGTTGTATCTTTAGGACTTCGAAATTCTCAAACCTTATTGCATCTACGTGATGAACAAGAAACCGAAGAAGAAAATATCGAGGATTCTGAATCAGTCTAAAATTGTAAATTGATTTAGGTGTTACATGGATATTTTCACTCATTTCATTATTGGAGTAAGCATTGGTGAGATTGCCCCTAAGGATATTAAAAATCGACATGCTATTGGAGCAGGTTTTGCTTTACTTCCCGATATAACCAATTTATTGTTGGTTCATCCATACCTTGGATGGTTAGCGGGAAGGACAATTCCATTTGCATATGCAGAAGATTTCATTACTCATCCTGAAATTCTTAATCATTGGACCTATCATGTCTGGCTGTTTACACACGGCCTGATTTTCTGGTCATTTTTTGTTTTGCCATTTTGGCGAAAACATCGAGCTGCACCCCTTGCAATTCTAGCCTATTTATCTCATATATTGATGGATATGCCTTCTCATTCAGGCATTTATGGAACTCAACCGTTCCATCCTTTTCCTCTGATTTTTGATGGATGGTTTGATGCATGGCTTTGGGGTCCACTGGAAATTTTTCGTAGTGTAATTTTCTGTGCATTTATTTTCTTCATTGTAAGGCAAGCTAGAAAATATTGGAAATGGGAATCTGAACTTTAGTGTTCGTTTTTTGCATATTCAAGAGATTTAACTGCGGTTTCTTTTGTATGTCCATGTTTAATCAATCCATGCAGAAATTTTCCTACCCAATTTCCCATGTGATCCTCTCCAGAGTTTTCTGTTTCACAAATTCCATATGAATGCGCATCTGCACTCCATCCTCCGTTTGAATTCTCTCGAGCAACTAAATGAGGAATCAAAGTCTTGCGTTGAATCCGTTCTAATGTCTCAATGTATTCTTCCTTGATATTTGGGGCAGCCCATTCTTCGTGCGCTGAAATTTTTCTAATTTCTTTGCTAGTTAATCCGACAATGTGAAATTGTCTGATTCTAGGGATTATTTTTGTCCAAATAGGAATGAAAGATGTATCATTAGATGAAAGAATGAGGGCATTTAACGTCCCCTCTAGTTCGGAAAATGTAAGCGCTGCAGACCATACTGCTAGTTCATCTTCGTTAGAAATCAATGTAGGCCCTGCAGTAATTAACCATCTCGCTCCATTCAATAATTTTCTCCAATCAAATGCCCCCCTATCGATTTTGTCGTTTTTTTCTTGTCCAACTTTGTCTATAGGTTGATCAGTCCCATTTCTATGAATCCACCAGACATCATTACCTAAATCTTCGATTTTTCTAGCAATCTGACCTACTGGACCCTCAAATCCTCCGGGCTCGGGGGCGAATGCGACAATTCGGCCCATTGGGCGAGTCATGTTTGCCCCAGACATCGGAACTGAATGAGTTTGTTCATTCTATTTTCCATCTTAATAGGGCAATAGCTCCTCCGAATCCAAGCAATTGAGCACCTGCATCGTGGTCAGTAGAGGACTGCTCTATTTCTCCGCCAGACGAAAGTACCATCTCTGAAATAATTGACCACGGTTTATCTACGCATAGTTCTGTTTCACTACGAAGCAAATCTGCATTGATAATTAGTGTTTCAACAGCCCCTTGCTCTGTGGCATTAAGTATCTCTAATCCTCCATATGCTACCGCTCCATTTGTTCCCACTCGTTCTAGAGCTTCTTCAATCAACCTAGTCTGCCTTACCATTGTATGTTCTCCAAGTATGTCGTTAGCCAATCCTTCTCTAAGAACCTCATTGGCAGCAGCACGTCCGCCTATACTCGTAGAAACCGTTCGAATCGTTTCCTTACATCCTACTTTCTTTAATGCAGCAGCGAATGTTTCTCTTGCACTTCCAGGACCGCATAGTAACAATGGCATTCCAGGGCGTACTACCAAGAACGTCTCTTTTGCAGTATCCTCAAAGAAAGCCTCTCGAGTAAATGTACTATTTCCTTCTCGCTTACCTCCGCCTCGTAAGTTAAATTGAGTTCCATCCCTCAATCCATTTGCCGTAACTTCAAACAATTGGATTTCATCATTTTCAACTACAATAAGCAGTACCTTCGCTTTCGAACCTACATCTGCTGCCTTTCTCAACAATTCTCTATCTTCAATTGGGATGTTATTTTGCCATTGAAGTTCAATTTCAGAATGCAATTCTATTGAATGAGTGTGATGACTTCCCTGATCAATTGGGGCTTCTGTAATTATTCCTGTAGTTCGTAAAGATTCGCTAAATGTATGGAATTCAGTGTGTTCGATAATGAGAACAATCCACATGGCCTTTCTTTCTGCCTCCTTTGCCCGTCCTCCATCTGTTGAGCCGGTAGTAGAATCTCTTCTATGGCTTAACATTCCAATTTGTACGCCCTTTCTGCAAACCTTTGAAAGAGCCCACAAATCATCTTGGTCATCAACTCTGATTCTACAACTTGAATCAGAGATTTTCAGAATTTTCATACTGTCTCCTCTTAGCTAAATATGCCTGTTAGATTCCCATCTTTATCCATGTCCATTTCTTCCGCAGCAGGTTTCCTAGGTAGGCCAGGCATTGTCATCATATCTCCACAAACTGCTACCACAAATCCAGCACCTGCATTTAGACGAAATTCTCTAACGGGTAGTGAGAATCCCTTGGGTGCACCATGAAGTCCAGGATCATGACTGAATGAATATTGGGTTTTTGCCATACATACTGGTAATTCTCCATAACCCCATTCGATAATCCGATCCAATTGCTTTTTTGCGCGAGGTTTGATAGAAACTCCAGATGCTCCATACATTGATTTTGCAATTGTTTCTATTTTCTCCATTATTGGTGCATCCGACTTGAAAAGAGGATTAAATGGGCGCCCTGATGCCATGTGTCGTTGCACTGCCTTTGAAACTGCTCTCGCAAGTTCTTCTGCACCTTCACCCCCCTTTGCATGGCCTTCATAGAGTGCAACATCTGCTGCTCCGGCTTCAGTTGCAATTTCAATCAAGGCATTTATTTCATCATCAGTATCTGAAGGGAATCTATTGATGGACACAACCACATCCGGTCCAAATTTGGCCATATTTTGTATATGTCTGGTAAGGTTTGCCGAAGCTCCATGTCTTACCATCTCTACATTTTCTGCCTCAATCGCATCTTTGTTTGTTGAGAGGCCCACCATGCCTAATCCATGCATTTTCATGCTTCGAACGGTGACATTTACTACAATACAATCAGGTGCTAATCCTGAGGCATTTGATTTAATGTGCAATGCTTTTTCTGCCCCCAAATCGGCTCCAAACCCTGCTTCGGTAACCACTATGTCGTGTATCGATAATGCTAATCTATCTGCAATAATACTTGAATTTCCATGTGCGATATTTGCAAATGGTCCAGCATGGATGAAGGCAGGAGTCCCTTCAGTTGTTTGAACTAAATTTGGGAGAAAAGCAGTCCTCATCAGCAGAGACATCGTTCCAGCGGCTCCAATATCTTCTGACTTGACAGGTTTACCCTCGGAGGTAGAACCAACTACAATATTGCCCAATCTTCTTCTCAAATCTTCGTAATCAGTAGAAAGGGCAAGAATTGCCATAACTTCACTTGCTGCAGTTATATCAAATCGTTCTTCTCGAGCAACCCCATTTCCTGGTCCTCCAAGTCCGATTGCTGCCCCTCTTAGAGTACGATCATTCATGTCTATTACACGAGGCCATAGTAGCCTTGATGTATCTATTTCTAGTTCGTTACCATGGTGTAAATGATTGTCGAGAATTGCGCTACAAAGATTGTGTGCGGAGGTAACTGCATGCAAATCTCCAGTAAAGTGTAGATTGATATCTTCCATGGGTAGGACTTGGACGTGCCCACCTCCTGCTGCCCCCCCTTTTATGCCGAAAACAGGCCCCATTGATGGTTCCCTGATTACACAAGCTGCTTTCTTGCCAATCCGATTCAGACCCATACTTAGTCCAATTGTTGTCACTGTTTTTCCTTCACCATATCTTGTGGGATTTACACTCGTCACTAGGACTAACGATCCTCTTGGGCGATCTAGCCTTGAACGAATAGCAGGCCATGTAATTTTAGCCATATGTCTACCAAAAGGAATGAGTTCTTCCACCCCAATTCCCATCTTCCATGCAATCTCCTCTATAGGTGCGAGTTCTATTGAACGAGCTATGTCTAAATCAGACTCCATTCTGCTCCGTGTACGATTCGTGGATTTGAACCTTGAGCGTCATCCCCATAGGTTCAGGCTCTTTGGAGCGAACATGGGGCGCCGCCGAAGTGTACATTGTGTTGTCGCTGGTTCTCCAATTTCTCATTCCCTTACACCCCTTCTTTCGCTATTGGTTGATACTCATTTGAATGGTTCAAATGATAGACAAATTTCAGCAATTTCAAAATATGAAACAGAAGACATGTCTTCTCTTTTAGGCCAAATTGTATTGGGTCGAAATTTGGATGTTGCGGCTCCGCCTTCACAATTACTCAATTTGGTTGAAAATGCGACAAATGAGATAGTAGAACATCCCAATGGATGGGGAGTAAATCCAATTGGGATTGATGAATCTACAATAGTCGAACAGCCATTTGGTGAAAATCCGTTACTTTGGGTTTCACTAACAACTCCACTTAAGCATGGATTAACTTCCCGTTCAGGAGTAATTACCAATGATAGAAGCCTAGACATGGCTTCTACAAATCAACTTCGATGGGATGGTCACAGATTAGTAGTTGGAAGTACTGATGGTTTGGGGGTGGTGCTTGTAGCTCGTTGTTTTGGACTCTTTTCTACAACTACTTCTCCCCTAATTATTCTTCGAGGAGGGGGGGCCGCTGCACGTTCAGTAGCAGATGCATGGGCAGAAGCCGGGGGGCGAATCTATCCGCTGAAAGGAAGGAGAGTATTAGATGAAAGAGGCCCATGGGCGTCATCGATTATCACCTCTTTGGATCAAAGAGGCCTATCTCCAACCATGTATATTGACTTTGATTCTGGAATAGGTGAAGGAGTAGATGCCCCGCTACCGATCCAAGTAGACCTACATCTTACTCCATCGTATGATTCGTCGGGTTCAGTAGTTCCCATTCAGGGTTCAACTGGTACATTACATCTTGATGGGAGATGGATGTTGGCAGCACAACACCTCTTTGCATGGTCAATTTTCATTGAACCAGATAGGAGGACAGAATTGCCTAGTTTACCATTGCTTTTGTCTAGATTAAGTGATATTGAAGATAATTTGCAAAAATAAATTTTCATTATAGTGGAATGTTTCCATGTTTTCTTGGAGGTTGCCATACTCTTTTTGAGGTGAGAGGTTTTAATGCCCTAATTAAGCGAATTCTAGTTTCATTGGGCTCTATTACATCGTCCAACCATCCATTTCGAGCAGCAACATATGGGTCGCCAAATTTCTGCCTATATTCGCTAACCAATTCAGAGTGTTTAGAAACCGGGTCTTCTGAATCTTTTAATTCCCTTCTATGGATGATATTTACAGCCCCCTCTGCACCCATTACTGCAAGTTCTCCTGAAGGCCATGAGACATTGTAATCTGATTCAAGATGTTTGCAAGACATTGCTAAATATGCTCCTCCGTATGCCTTTCTAGTTACAACTGTAAGTTGAGGCACAGTTGCTTCTGCATATGCGTACAACAATTTTGCACCGTGTCGAATAATTCCTCCCCATTCTTGCACAGTTCCTGGGAGGAAGCCAGGAACATCTACGAAGGAAACTAATGGGATATTGAAACAATCACATGTCCGAATAAACCTAGCCGCTTTTACAGATGCATCAATATCTAGACATCCTGCAAGAACCTTGGGCTGATTAGCAATAATTCCTATTGGACTTCCACCTAATCTAGCGAAACCAATGATTATATTTTCAGCATAAAGGGGTTGGAGTTCCAAGAAACGGTTTTCATCTACAACTTCTTCAATGATTTTCTTCATATCATACGGTCGATTAGAGTCATCGGGTACTATTTCAGATAAAGATTCACAGGGTCGATTATCTGAATCTGAAGTCGGAAGAACAGGAGGCAATGCATCACAATGGTCTGGGAAATGAGAGAGGATTTCTGCAACTATATCCATTGCATCGTCTTCATCGGTAGCAACTAAACTAGCAATACCGGATCTACTAGCATGCATTTCTGCTCCTCCAAGGTCCCTAGAACTCATTCCGTCATCTGCTACTTCTGGAGTTTCTAGGGGGCTTGAAAGAAAGAATTCCCCATGTTCTTCTCCGATGATGACAAAATCTGCAATAGCGGCTGCCAAGGCAGACGCACCCACAACAGGTCCTAAAACCAAAGAAATCATTGGGATACGGCCAGAACATGCAATCAATCGATCCATCAGTTCTCCAGTCGATCCTAGTGCACTCACCCCTTCATGGGCTCTTTGCCCTCCTCCATCCCAAATTCCAATGATTGGCAATCTAGACTTTAGAGCCATGTCGACAATTTTTACAATTTTTTGGGCATGCATTTCACCCATGGAGCCACCAAATACAGAGAAATCTTGAGCGAAACAAAGTATCCTTCTTCCTTCAATAGTGGCGCTTCCTGCCATTACTCCATCTCCTAAAATGGAATTGCGATCCATTCCATGTTCGGTTTCTCTACTTTTTACAAATGCATCTATTTCGACAAAGCTGTTCTCATCTACTAGTGTATTTATCCGCTCCCTCGCAGTATGTCGTCCGGTTTTTCGAATAGCATCAATTCGAGCTTGCCCTCCTCCTTTCCTAGATTCATCTCTGAGGATGGCCAAGCCCTCCATGGGGTCAATTCCCGCCTCCATTGTGCATCGAAATGAATCGATAGTTCATCATCCACTCTATCAAGAAAAAATGAATTTTCCAATTGAAAAATTAATTTTCCAATTGAATTATTGGATATCTACTATTTCACCACAAAGACTCATTGACCATTTCGAATCGATTTTATTTTGGTTAGGGCCATACTTCGATAACAGGTAGTGTAATTTTACTAAGGAAACTTCAGGAGGGCCAATTGCCCCATGCCCTATTATCCCCATATCTCTTTGATCACGTCCTTTCGAATATACGTCTAGGTGAACTGGGCCGTGAATTGCCTGCGTTGTCATTACAACAATACCTCCACTCTGGATGTAATCGATTAGATTTTTTTGAACTAGGTTGTTTTCGGGGCTATCCCCATTTGGATCTGCAATTGGTAGATGCCCTAGGCCAGTACCATGAACATGGATAGCGTCTGGCTCAGTTGATGCTATTGCAGCTATATGTTCAGGCAATAAATGCGGGCCTGCAATCATCTCAGCAATCTTAATTTCCTCATTAAACAATAGTGGCTTTGAGATGGGGCGTTTTACTGTTTTTTGTTGTAAAATTTGATGCCTACAATCGCTCCCATCAACATGAATTCTACCTAATGGTCCGATGTCTATGGATTGAAAAGCATCTCTTCTTGAAGAGTGCATTTTCCTTGAAGAAATCCCAGGTAGAATACTTAGAGTACCATCAGATGATGTTTCATGCATTACGATTACTGCAGAATCTCCTTCTCCAGAAGGGGCTTTACCATATGCTGCATAATGTATTGCAGCAATCAGATTTTCTTTTGCATCAGATGATCCTCTGTCTGAAGATCTCTGGGCTCCGGTGAATACTATTGGACCTGGTGGGCGCCCACCATCACCTGACCATGCAAAGGCCATTGCTGCCGCACTAATCGACATCGTATCTGTGCCATGCGTAATTACAACCCCACTCGAACCTCTTTCGAATGCGGCTTCTGTTTCTCTGATCATTTGATTCCAATGTCTTGGGCGAATATCGTCTGAGAACATATTTCCAATCATGACTGCTTCTATTGTTGCAATTGGGCGAAGTTCCGGTACTGTATCTAGAATTTCTTCAGGTTCAAATCTCGCAATTACTGCACCAGTTTCGTAGTCTACCTTACTCGCAATTGTACCTCCTGTGTGTAAAAGAGTGACTTGAGGGAGACTTAGGTTGTTTTCTTCAATATGATTAGATGGTTCTTCGTGAACCTTTTCTGTCGCATCTTCGATTGTTTCTATTGAATCAATCGCATCCAATGGGTGTGATAAATTATATCCATTTACTAATTTAATAGTCATTAACCCCTCACCTGCGGGGCTGATTAGTATGCCTTCATGTGTCTGTTTTCCAGTTCTAGATTTGATAACAATTCGAACCTTAGAACCGCTTGGAGGCATGTCCATGTATCGCGAAGATGTTAGAAAGACCTTCAACTGAACGGATAGAACATGCCTTAGATTGGCATCTATAGTGATTTTTGGTGCCGGGAGCGGGACTTGAACCCGCGACCTTCGGATTTCTCAGATGCGTCTCATCGTTTGCATGGATTATAGTATCCATCTACCCTATGAGTCCGACGCTCTACCAACTAAGCCACCCCGGCGATATCTCGTCCACCAAAGAGTATGATATGAGCGTTTCAGTTGTCTACCAACGTTCATGGGGGGTCGGGGCTCCGTACGGGGTGGTACCATGGTCGACATCGACACTGCCCTCCGTTCTGCCGCAATAGATGGAAGGAAGGCTAAGCGTCAGTCTGACAGTTCCAAACCACGTCGTGCAGGTGGTTCTGTTGGCCTTGAGCCATTTGATCCCATGGAGTTCAAGGAAAAGGAGGTTGCAGATACATATTCAATGTGGCTTGTAATAGGCGGTTCCGTGATTTTTTCCATAATAATGCGATATGTTGCAATGCCGGCAATAGAGGGCCCTAGTCCAATATTATGGCTACTCCCACTGAGTTTTGTGTTTGTTTTACCAAGTTTACATCGTTTGATTCTGCCTCAAAAAATTTCTGACCTCTATACAGGAGGAAATTGGTTTAGATCTGGTATGCTATGGATATTTACTTGGTTATCAATTAGTATTCTATTGGTTAATCCACCATTGTCTGATATTAGCCCACCAGAGATTACTGAAGCTGCAATCTTATTCGATGACGGTGACGAAGCAGTGAATTTGAGTAGCAATTTCATTCGTACTGGTACTACTGTTGAGATTACAATTGATGGGGCATCGACCGAAGGAGAAATGTGGCTAATTTTGGGAATAAGAGATAATGTGGATGTGGACACTTGTCCTTTTCAAGTTTCAATGATTCGGTCGGGTGAGATTCTACTTAACACAACTTTCATTGGAGAAGAAAGAGAAAATGCTAGTTCTGACTTCCTTTCTGTTACGTCAGGAAATTTTTCCAAGATGTCTTTGAACAGTTTTGATCCCGCTGGAGTAAAAAGCGAAGATCAAGGGTTTGCAATCAACGTGGGTTCATTAGAATCAGGCACATACTCACTCGCATACTCAGTTAGTCAGCAGGGAGATCCTTGGATGTTGAGTGGTTCTAGTGCAGAATATATAATCAAAATAATCAATGATTAGACTATTGATTTAGAAGAGAACAAATTCGAGCAGTCATTGCATCTAGTTGGAGATATTCTCCACCACCTTGAACCAATCTATGATCAATATCTGCCATCCATTCAGTCAATTCTAACTTTGTTTCTTCTGTAAGGAAGGTAGTCACACCAAGTTCTCGATGCAACTGATTTACTAGGTCAGTTCCCGCTAGTCCAAATTCATCAAGAATCTGTCTCAATCTTCGTCGAGCTGGCTGAAATCCGTCTTCTTTGCATGCCAGCAAATATCCTTGTAGAACTTCAGGTGGCGCGGTTGCACTTGTTTCGTAGACCAGTGCGCGAGTTACTTTGTCTCCCATTCCTGCGGCTACTTGTAGTGCAGTTATTGCTTTTCGAAGATCACCCAAACTGATGTGAATGATCGCATCTGCAGCATCTTCATCCAGTTCTACATTTTCAGAATTAGCAACATGGTTGATTTGGGTTCGCATTTGGTCATCTTCCAATGGCCTAAATCGAAAAACAGCACACCTGCTTTGAATAGGCTCGATTATTTTTGAAGAATAGTTGCATGAAAGGATGAATCTACAAGTTTCAGCATATTGCTCCATGATTCTCCGTAAAGCACCCTGGGCGTCGTTTGTAAGAGCATCTGCTTCATCTAGAAAGATTACTTTGAACGTGGCTCCACCCAGAGGGGCGGTCCTAGCGAATTGTTTTACTTTATTACGAATTGAATCTAAACCTCTTTCATCAGAGGCATTCATTTCCAGTAAATTTTGTCTAACAGTTTCTTCAAAAATATCTTTGGCTAATGCTAAGGCGGCTGTTGTTTTTCCTGTGCCCGGAGGTCCTGCAAATAGTAAATGGGGAAATGTACCGCGCTGGCTGTAACCAACTAGTCGATCTACCACCGCTCTTTGCCCTCTCATTTCTGAAACAGAGCCTGGTCGATGCCGTTCTACCCACAGTTCACTCATGTCCGTCTTTGGCCTGTCTAAGACCATCGTCCATCAAGGTTCGCACTATGCGAAATAGCCATTTCTCGACCATGCTACGCATGGTCAGAGTTGGAAATGTCTTATGGGGCAATATGCCATGGGGCGTACATGACCGCAGCGATAGCGAACGCCAATTCCCACAAAAACCTCCTGGGTCCCCTTTCAATTATCCTTCTTCTTTTGTTGATGTCTTGGTCTTCATCGATAGGGCATTTCAATGAACTTTCAGAAGACGTCTCTCCATCATTCATCACAGCAAACAATGCCGTTACAGCAGATACAGCAATCAATAAATCTGCTCCAAATAATGGATATTCTACTCGTCAATCGATAATGTTGTATTCTTCAGATTCATTCGATAGTCGTGGATTATTTGATTTTAATATCAGTGATACAAGCGGTAATCCTCTTGCGACTAGTTTCCGGGTTACTTCTGCTCATCTGGAACTAAGATGTAGTCAGGTGACTCAGTTTGGATCAGGCAGAACAATGTTCTATGCAGCATCGTTAGATGCTTCACACAATATGGCTCAGGCCACTTGGAATTTAGCATCAACAGGAGTCAATTGGTCATCTCCTGGAGCTGATGGTTCTGCAGATCGAGGAACTTGGGAACCCCCTTATATCTCTAGCAGTGTATCGGTTTCCACAGCGATAAATGTAACATCATTGGTTCAAACATCCCTTCGTTCTAATTCTACTCAAATTTCCTTTATTGTTAGCGCCATGGGAGTGCCTACTAATTGCCATACAATGGAATCCACTACTACATCATATCGGCCAAATCTTCGCGTGGAGTATGTCTCAATCGGTTCAATTTCTGCTGGCTCGATTAACATAACTTCTCCTCAAGAGGGAGAGGCGTTAACTTTAGCAGATACCCTTGCATTAACCTCCGATACTACTCCCACCATTACATGGGATGAACTGAATGGCTCCAATGTAGAGGTACAAATCTCCAATGAGAGTGGATTCAAGAGTATTCATGATGGAGATTGGGTATGGGATTCATGGAATGATGCATCTGCCTTTTCTTTCACTAATTCCACTATTGGAAGTTTTGATACTCCTTCAACAAACTTATCAGCGGGTTCAGATTATTTCGCTAGAATCCGTTCATCAACATCTCAAAGTATTCTTTCTGATTGGGTATCAGTTAGATTCCTTCTACCAGATCATGAAGTCTACACAGATACTGATGGCACACAATATTTCGCTGTCAGTAACAATAGTATGGGGTACGGCGGCACAATTGAAGATACATATGTGACTTCCGG